>Ga0114945_10000011_pt1 | contig 91243 bp, 85 predicted proteins | sample OV2TP3_FD_87194 | JGI IMG/M metagenome (GOLD analysis project Ga0114945, IMG submission 87194) | Hot spring microbial communities from Beatty, Nevada to study Microbial Dark Matter (Phase II) - OV2 TP3 | ecosystem: Environmental > Aquatic > Thermal springs > Hot (42-90C) | place: USA: Beatty... | reverse complement strand
TCGGCTTCCTCTCTCGCCTTGCGTTCAGCTTCTTCTCTTGCCCTGCGCTCGGCTTCCTCCTTCGCCCGCCGTTCCGCTTCTTCCTTCGCCTTGCGCTCGGACTCTTCACGCGCCTTGCGTTCCGCTTCCAGCTGGCGGCGCAATTCCTCGGTCTCGCGCTGCGCCTGTTCCACGCGCTCGCGCTCGCGCTCGGCCGCTTCGCGCGCCGCGCGCTCGGCCCCTTCCTTCGCCTTGCGCTCGGCCGCTTCGCGCGCCTTGCGCTCTTCCTCGAGCCGGGCATTCAGCTCGACTTCCAGCCGCGCTTTTTCCTCCGCCTCCTTGCGCGCCCGTTCCAGCGCCTCGCGCTCGCGCTCGGCCGCGGCGCGCCTTTCGCGCTCCGCCGCTTCCGCCCTTTGGCGGGCTTCCGCTTCCGCTTTCGCCTTGGCCTCCGCCGCCGCCCGGACCGCCGCCTCGCGCGCCGCCTTGACCGCTGCTTCCGCCTCGGCTCGCACTTTCGCCTCGGTCTCCGCGCGCGCCTTCGCCACCGCTTCCTCGCGCGCGCGATAGTCGGCGAGTTGCTGTTCCTTCGCTCTCGCTTCCGCTTCGGCGCGCGCCTGAGCCGCGAGGTCTACCTGCGGCTTCGCAGCCGGCGCCGGCTCGGAGGTCGGAGGAATCGAGGTGAAATCGAGCTCCTCTCCTGCCGCTGCCCCGGCCCCGCGTTTCGGAGCGGCCGGCGGGGGCGGAGCCGTTCGACTCGGCGTCGCCGGCGCAGGCTCGGCCGCGCTCGACGCCACTTCGCGCACGAACCCGTCCTTGTCGAGCTGGAGGACCAGCGCCTCGAGCTTGTCCGGGGCCATCTTGTAGAACCTGATCTGCAGGTCGGCGAATGTCGTCTTGCCGTCGATCTGCGCCAGTACCGCACGGTCGCCGCGCGACAGGAGGCTTGTCTTTCCGGACGCTTCCTGTACGCCCTTGCCGGTTTTCGAATAGATTGCGCTCGGATTCATGCGGTCAATTCCGGGGTGAGCGTATTATAAGCAGAGGCCGCTCGCTGGCCGGGCGGGCCGTATCCCCCGCCGCCCGGCGTCTCGACGACGAACACGTCTCCCGCGTAGACCTCGATCTTGTCGCTGGGTCCCAGCTCGACCGATTCGCCGCTTGCGCGGATCACGTAATTGCGCCCGGGCGCACCCGGTTCGCCGCCCGCCATCCCAGGGGGCCGCACCAGGCGATGGCCGGAGAGAATCGCGGCAGTCATGGGCGCGAGGAACCGCACGCGCCGGATCGCGCCGTCGCCGCCGCGGTGCCGGCCCGCCCCACCGGAGCCGCGGCGAATCGAAAAGCTTTCCAGCAGCACGGGGTAGCGCCATTCGAGCACCTCGGGATCGGTGAGGCGCGAATTCGTCATGTGCGTCTGCACGACGTCCGCGCCATCGAAATCCGGACCCGCGCCGGAGCCGCCCGCGATCGTCTCATAGTACTGGTACTTGGCGTCGCCGAAGGTGAAGTTGTTCATCGTTCCCTGCGAGCCGGCCAGAACCCCGAGCGCGCCGTACAGTGCATCGGTGATGCATTGCGAAGTCTCGACGTTCCCCGCCACGACTGCGGCCGGATAGCGGGGATTGAGCATCGAGCCCTCCGGAATCACCACCTCGAGCGGCCGCAGGCAGCCGGCGTTGAGCGGGATGTCGTCGTCGACCAGCGTGCGGAACACGTACAGTACCGCCGCCATCCCCACCGCCGAGGGCGCGTTGAAGTTGTTCGGCAATTGCGCCGAGCTGCCGCTGAAATCGATCACCGCGCTGCGGCGCCCGCTGCCGATGCGGATCCGCAGGCGGATGACGGCGCCATTGTCGAGCGGATACTCGAATTCGCCGTCCTTCAGCACGCCGATCACGCGCCGTACCGATTCCTCGCCGTTCGCCTGCACGTGGTCCATGTAGGCGCGCACCACGTCGAGGCCAAAATGCTCGACCAGCTTTTCCAGCTCCTGCACGCCTTTCTCGTTGGCGGCGATCTGCGCCCGCAGATCGGCGATGTTCTGCGGCACGTTGCGCGCGGGATATGCTCCGGAGGAGAGCAGCCGCGCGGTTTCTTCCTCGCGGAAACGTCCTTCCTCGACCAGCAGGAAATCGTCGATGAGCACGCCCTCTTCCTCGACCGTCCTCGAATCCGGCGGCATGGATCCCGGCGTGATGCCGCCGATGTCGGCATGGTGGCCGCGCGAGCCGACGTAGAACAGGACTTCCGCGCCGCCTCGATCGAACACCGGCGTGATCACGGTGACGTCCGGCAGATGGGTGCCGCCGTTGTACGGCGCGTTCAGCGCATAGACGTTTCCAGGCCTCATCCGGCTGCGGTTCTCGCGGATCACGGTCCTCACCGACTCGCCCATCGAGCCCAGATGCACCGGCATGTGCGGCGCATTGGCGATCAGGTTGCCCGCGGCGTCGAACAGCGCGCAGGAAAAATCGAGCCGCTCCTTGATGTTCACCGAGTACGCGGTGTTCTGCAGCCGCAGCCCCATCTGCTCGGCAATCGACATGTACAGGTTGTTGAAGATTTCGAGCATCACCGGGTCCGCCTCGGTGCCCAGGGCCAGGCGCCGCTCGCGCGGCACCACGCGCTCGAGCGTGAGGTGGTTGAGCACGGTCACGGTGGCGCGCCAGCCGGGCTCGACCACGGTCGTGGCATTGGCTTCGGCGATGATTGCCGGGCCGTCCAGCCGCTCGCCCGGACGGAGGTCCTCGCGCCGGTAGAGCCGCGTTTCGCGCCACGTGCCGCCGCTGAACACCTTCACGGTATCTGCGGGCGCGAGCAGGCCTCGATCGGCGCCGGGCGGCGCGGCGCGCTCGGGCGGTGAATCGCTTGCGCCCACCGCCTCCACCGAAACCGCCTCGACGATGAGCGCTCTTCCGGGCATGAGGAAGCTGAACTGCGTGCGGTACGCCGTCTCGAATGCAACGACCATGTCCTCGACCGCGCCGAGCGGCACGATCAACGCCGTATCGGTTCCCTCGTAGCGCAGGTGCGCGCGCCGAAGGGTCGCGATGCGCTCGGCGGCCACTCCCTGGCCGCGCAGATCCTCGCGCGCCTGCGTGGCGAGCCGCTCGGCGATCTCGTCGATCGCGCGGCGGGCGCTTTCCTCGAGCTTCAGTTCGACCGACTGCTCGCGCATCGCGGTCTGGTCGGCAAGCCCCATGCCGTACGCCGACAGCACGCCCGCCAGCGGATGAATGAACACGCGCGTCATCGCCAGCGCATCGGCGACCAGGCACGCGTGCTGGCCGGCGGCGCCGCCGAAGCAGCACAGCGTGTAGGCGGTCACGTCGTGCCCGCGCTGCACCGAGATGTGCTTGATCGCGTTCGCCATGTTCCCGACCGCGATCAGGATGAATCCTTCGGCGACCTCTTCGGCGCTGCGCGTGTCGCCGGTCGCGCGGCGGATCTCGGCCGCGAGCGCTCCAAAGCGTTCGTGCACCACCTGCGAATCGATGGCCTGATCGCCGCCCGGCCCGAATACTTTCGGAAACCACGCCGGCTGGATCTTGCCGAGCATGACGTTTGCGTCGGTGACGGCAAGCGGCCCGCCGCGCCGGTAGCAGGCCGGGCCCGGATTGGCGCCGGCCGAATCGGGGCCGACCCGGTAGCGCGCACCGTCGAAGTGCAGGATCGAGCCCCCGCCCGCCGCCACGGTGTGGATGCTCATCATGGGTGCACGCATCCGCACGCCGGCAACGCGCGTCTCGAAGGCACGCTCGAATTCCCCGGCATAGTGCGACACGTCGGTCGAGGTGCCGCCCATGTCGAAACCGATGATCCGCCCGAACCCGGCGGCTATCGAAGTCCGCACCGCCCCGACGATGCCGCCGGCGGGTCCCGAGAGGATCGAGTCCTTGCCCTGGAAGCGGCGCGCATCCGTGAGCCCGCCGTTCGACTGCATGAACATCAGCCGCACGCCCGAAAGCTCGCTTGCCACCCGATCGACGTAGCGGCGCAGGATCGGCGACAGGTAGGCGTCCACCACCGTCGTGTCGCCGCGGCCCACGAGCTTCATGAGCGGGCTGACGCGATGCGAAACCGAAATCTGGGTGAAGCCGGCGGTCCGGGCCAGCTGCGCCACCCGAGCTTCGTGCTGCGTGTAGCGATAGCCGTGCATGAATACGATCGCGATGGAACGGAAACCTTCGTCGAACGCGGCTCGCAGCTCCGCTTCGGCCTGCCGCTCGTCCAGGCGAACCAGCACCTCGCCGTGCGCGCCGATCCGCTCCTCGACTTCCACCACCTTCGCGTAAAGAAGCTCCGGAAGAACGATGTGCCGGTCGAAAAGGCGCGGCCGGTTCTGGTAGGCGATCCGGAGCGCGTCGCCGAAGCCGCGCGTGACGAATAGCACCGTGCGCTCGCCCTTGCGCTCGAGCAGCGCATTGGTCGCCACGGTGGTGCCCATTTTCACGACCGCGATTCGTTCGCCGGGGATCGCTTCCGCGCGCCGGATGCCAAGCAGATCGCGGATGCCGGCAAGCGCGGCGTCGTCGTACTGCTCGGGGTTCTCCGACAGGAGCTTGTGCGCCGCGAGCGTGCCATCCGGCCGGAGCGCGACGATGTCGGTGAAGGTGCCGCCGCGATCGATCCAGAATTGCCAGCGACCGGAGAATTCCGGATGCGACATGGGACCCGATTCTAGCGTGCTACATTGCGCGCTCTCCTGCCGATGACCGCCCGGAACGCGTCTCCGTTTCTGACCGTGCTGCTCGGCGTGCTGACCGGGCTCACCGCGCTCGGCATGGACATGTTCCTGCCTGCGGTGCCGGCGATCGCGCGCGCCTTCGGCACCGAACCGGGTTCCGCGCAGCTCGCCGTCACGACCTACCTCGTCGGCATCGCGGCGGGGCAGTTTGCGTGGGGGCCGCTCTCGGACCGCTACGGGCGCAAGCCCGTGCTGCTTGCCGGCCTTGCGCTGTTCTTCGCTTCCACCGCGGCGTGTTCGGTCGCGACCTCCCAGCTCGCCGTGGTGTGGCTGCGATTTGCGCAAGGTCTCGGCATGTCGGCCGGCCCGGTGATCGCGCGCTCGGTAGTCCGCGATCTGTACGCCCGCGAGCAGGCCGCACACCTGCTCGGCAGGATGATGGTGGTATTCGGGCTTTTTCCGGTGTTCGCGCCGCTGCTCGGCGCGCAGATGCTTGCGTGGAGCGGCTGGCCCGCCGTATTCTGGCTCTACGCAGCGATCGCGCTCGTGCTCCTCGCCACCGTCGCGCTCGGTTTTGCCGAGACCGCGCCGGCGGAGCGCACGGCAATGTCCCCCGCGCGCATCGCCTCGGATTACGTCCTTCTCTTGCGCGACCGCCGCTTCGTTGCGCCGCTCGCGACGATGCTTCCGGCACAGATGGGGATCATCGCCTTCGTTTCGAACTCCTCGCTCGTGATGGTGCAGGCGCTGCGGCTCACGCCGACCGCGTTCAGCGTGCTGTTCGCGACCGTGATGATCGGCCAGATGGCGGGCGGCTATGCCGCGAGCCGCCTGGTCACGCGGTTCGGCCTCGGGCGCATGGTGCGCGCCGGCGCCATGATCGCCGTCCTGTCCGGTGCGCTGCTTGCCCTCCTCGCCTTCGCCGGCATCACGCACTGGTCGGCCATCGTGCTGCCGATGCTCGGCTACATCCTCGGCTGCGCATTCATCGTGCCGAACGCCACCGCCGCGGCGCTGACGCCGTTTCCGCAGATGGCCGGCACGGCCTCGTCGCTGCTCGGAACGCTGCCCTTCGGGCTGGGGGCGCTGGTGAGCGCAGCGCTCGGGGCCGGCTTCGACGGAACGGCGCGCCCGATGGCGCTCGCGGTGGCGCTCACCGGGGCGGCGGCGTTTGCCGCGGAGCGGTTTCTCCTGCGCCGGACAAATCATGGATAGCGTCGAATGCGTGGTGATCGGCGCCGGCCTCATCGGCCTTGCCGTGGCGCGCGCGCTCGCGCGGGCGGGCCGCGAAGTCGTGATCCTCGAGGCCGAGGACGCGATCGGGACGCACACCAGCTCGCGCAACTCCGAGGTGATCCACGCCGGCATCTACTATCCCAAGGACTCGCTCAAGGCGCGCAGCTGCGTCGCGGGCAAGGTCCTCCTCTATGACTACTGCGTCGCGCACGGCATTCCGCACGCGCGCTGCGGCAAGCTGATCGTCGCGACGGCCGAGAGTCAGTGCGCGGAGCTCGAGGCGCTGCAGGCGAAGGCGCACGCGAACGGGGTCACGGACGTGGTCTGGCTCACGCGGGAGCAGGCGATCGCGCTCGAGCCCGAGCTTCGCTGTGCGGCCGCCCTGTATTCGCCCTCCACGGGGGTGATCGACAGCCACGCCCTCATGCTCGGCTACCTGGGCGACGCGCAGGCCCTGGGGGCGACGCTGGCGCTGAAAAGCCCGCTGGTGCGGGGCGAAGCGGCAGCCGAGGGCTTCGTGCTGGAGGTGGGCGGAAGCGAGCCGGTCCGCATCCGATCCCGCGTGCTGGTCAACTGCGCCGGCTTCAGCGCGCCAAGTACCGCGCGCCGCATCCAGGGCTATCCGGACGAACGCGCTCCACGCGAACTCTACGCCAAGGGCAATTACTACTCGCTTGCCCGGCGCGCGCCGTTTTCGCGCCTGATCTACCCGGTGCCGGAGCCGGGCGGTCTCGGGGTGCACGTCACGCTCGATCTCGCCGGCCAGGCTCGGTTCGGCCCGGACGTCGAGTGGGTCGAGGGAATCGCCTACGACGTCGATCCGCGCCGCGCCGAGCGCTTCTACGCCGCGATCCGGCGCTACTGGCCGGGGCTCCCGGACGGCGCGCTTGTGCCGGGGTACGCCGGCATCCGGCCCAAGATTTCCGGTCCGGGCGAGCCGGCGGCGGATTTCATCGTGCAGGGCCCGGATGCGCACGGTCTGCCCGGCCTCGTACACCTGTTCGGCATCGAGTCGCCCGGATTGACAGCTTCGCTCGCGTTGGCAGATCATGTCGCAGCACTCCTTTCCGACTAGAACACCCGAACCCGGAGGAATCATGAAAGTGAAGCTCGTCGTGGCGGCGCTCGCCGCGTCTGCCCTCGCCGGACCCGTGCACGCGCAGACCAAGTGGGACATGCCCACGCCCTACTCCGATGGCGAATTCCACACGCGCAATGTGCGCGCATTCGTCGAAGACGTGAAGAAAGCGACCAACGGCGCGCTCGACATCAACGTGCACTCGAACGGCGCACTCATCAAGCACCCGGACATCCTGCGCGCGGTCTCCACCGGCCAGGTGAACGTTGCCGAATTCCTGCTCGGACAGTTCGGCAACGAAGACCCGGTGTTCGCCGCCGACAACCTGCCGTTCGTCGCCGCCGGCTACGACAATGCGATGAAGTTCTATCAGGCGCAGAAGCCGGTGCTCGAAAAAAGCCTGCAGAAGCGCGGCCTGAAGCTGCTCTACTCCGTGGCGTGGCCCGGGCAGGGCATCTACACGAAGGAGCCGCTGAAGAGCGTCGCCGATTTGAAGGGCACCAAGTTCCGCACCTACAGCCCGCTCACGGCCCGGCTCGCCGAGCTGCTCGGCGCCAGTCCCACCGTGATCCAGGTCCCCGAGATCCCGCAGATGTTCGCCACCGGCGCGGTGCAGGCGATGATCACCTCCTCGGCGACCGGCACTTCGACCAAGGCGTGGGAATTCGTCAAGAACTATTACAAGACGAGCGCGTTTCATCCCAAGAACGTGGTTGTCGTGAATCAGCGCGGATTCGCGTCGCTGCCCGCCGCGCAGCAGAAGGCGCTCGCCGAGGCCGCGGCGGCGGCCGAGACGCGCGGCTGGGACATGTCCAAGGCGCGCGAGCAGGAAGGCAATGAGACGCTCGCCAAGAACGGCATGAGCGTCCGCGATCCCGACGCCGCCATGAAGGACGCGTTCACCAAGGTCGGCGAGCAGATGGCCGCGGAGTGGGAGAAGAGCGCGGGCGCCGACGGCCAGGCGATCCTCAAGGCCTACCGCGGCAAGTAGATTGCGGCGGTTTCTCGACCGCCTGTACGCCGCAAGCGGCGGGCTGGCAGCCGTCTGCCTCGCCTCGATCGCGGCGGTGATGCTGGCGCAGGCCGGCATGCGCGAAGTGGGCCTGCTGTTCCGCGGCGCCGACGACATCGTCGGCTGGCTGTGCGCCGCGAGCGCGTTCTTCGCGCTCGGCCACACCTTTCGCCGCGGCGAGCTGGTGCGGGTCGGCCTGCTGATCGAGCAGTTCGGCCCGGCGGCGCGCCGGCGCATCGACCTCGCCTGTCTCGCGATCGCGGCGCTGTTCGTCGGCTACATGGTGTACGCCGTGGTGCGCTTCGTGTACCAGAGCTGGAAGTTCGAGGAAGTGGCGCAGGGCCTGATCCAGATCCCGATCTGGATCCCGCAGATGAGCTTCGTCCTCGGCGTGATCGTGTTCCTGATCGCGGTGCTGGACGAGTTCGTCGTGCTCGCACGCGGCGGGCGGCCCGCGTACGACGTGGCGGAGGAAGAGCGGCGCGCCGCCCGCGATTTCACGGAGACGCTGTGAGCACGATCGCCGCCGCGACGATCGTGTTCGCGCTGCTGCTCGTGCTGCTCGCCGGAGGGATCTGGATCGCGGTCGCGATGGGGATTTCGGCATGGTTCGGGCTGCAGTTCTTCACCTCGAGCCCGCCCGAAGTCAACCTGTTCCAGGCGTTCTGGGGCTCGAACGCCTCCTGGACGCTCGCCGCGTTGCCGCTGTTCGTATGGATGGGGGAGATCCTTTTCCGCACCCGGCTCTCCGAGGAGATGTTCGAGGGGCTCGCGCCGTGGCTGGCATGGCTCCCCGGAAGGCTGATGCACGTCAACGTATTCGGCTGCGGCATCTTCGCCGCCGTGTCCGGGTCCTCCTCGGCGACGTGCGCGACGATCGCCAAAGTGGCCCTGCCCGAGCTGATCAGGCGCGGCTACGACGAAAAAGTGTGCCTTGGCTCGCTCTGCGGCGCGGGAACGCTGGGGCTGCTGATTCCGCCCTCCATCATCATGATCGTGTACGCGGTCGCCGCCGAAGTCTCGATCCTGAAGATGTTCATCGCCGGCGTGCTGCCCGGGGCGATGCTGGTGCTGCTCTTTTCCGGCTACATCATCGTCTGGGCGCTCGTCAATCCGGGGCGCACGCCGCAGGAAACCGAAAGCCTGTCGTTCCTGGAGCGCGTGCGCCGGGCGCGCAATCTCTTCCCGTGCCTCGTCCTCATCGCCTTCATCATGGGCGTGATGTTCACCGGCTACGCGACGGCCACCGAAGCCGCCGCGTTCGGCGTGCTCGGCGCGCTCGGCATCGCCTGGTGGAGCGGCTCGCTCACGCCGCAGAACTTCTGGGCGAGCCTGATGGGCGCCACGCGCCTGTCCTGCATGATCCTGTTCATCCTTGCGGGCGCGGCGTTTCTCAGCTCGTCGATGGCGTTCACCGGCATTCCGCGCGCGCTTGCCGAGTGGGTCGCCTCGCTCAATGCCAGTCCCTACGCCCTGATCGCGGTGCTCGCCTTCATCTATCTGGTGCTCGGCACGGCGCTGGACGGCATCTCGATGATCGTGCTCACGACGTCGATCGTGCTGCCGATGATCGAGGCGGCGGGCTTCGACCTGATCTGGTTCGGCATCTTCATCGTGCTGCTGGTCGAGATCGCCGAGCTCACCCCGCCGCTCGGGTTCAACCTGTTCGTCCTGCAGACCATGAGCGGGCGCGATTCGAACTACGTCGCGCTCGCCTCGATCCCGTTCTTCTGCATGATGGTTCTGGCGCTGCTGATCGTGATCGTGTTTCCGCAGATCGCGACGTGGCTGCCCGACCTGGTGCTGGGACGCCCGAGATAGCGCGGGACCATGGCGCAACCGATCTATCTCACGCGCGAGGTGCGCCGCATCGAGCAGGCGGCCGGAAACGTCTCGCCGCCGCTCATGGAGCGCGCGGGGGCGGCCGCCGCGGAGCTCGCCGCGCGGCTCGTCTCGGATCGCGCCAAGGACGTGCTGGTGCTCGCCGGTCCGGGAAATAACGGCGGCGATGCGCGCGTCGTCGCCAGGCTGCTCGAAGAGCGGTTCTTCCGCGTCACGCTGGCGAGCGCGCCCGAGGAGGTGCCGCCCGACCGGCGCTGGACGCTGGTCGTAGACGGGCTCTTCGGCATCGGTCTCGCGCGCGCGCCCGAAGGCCCCTACGCGAAGCTCATCGCGCTCGCCAACGAACAGCGTTGCCCGGTTCTCTCGCTCGACGTGCCGAGCGGGCTGGAGTCGGACACCGGTTGCGTGCTCGGCCACGCGGTGCGCGCGACGCACACGATCACCTTTATCGCGATGAAGCCCGGCCTCCTCACGCTGGACGGCCCCGACCATTGCGGTGCGGTTTCCGTCGCCGACCTCGGCATCGAGCCGGCAAAACTGGTCGCGCCGGAAGGATGGGTCGCGGCGACTGAACTCTTCGCCGACGCGCTCAAGCCCCGCCCGCGCAACTTCCACAAGGGGCAGGCGGGCTCGCTCTGCATTCTGGGCGGCGCAGCGGGGATGGTGGGCGCGGCGCTCCTTGCCGGCCGCGCCGCGCTCGCGCTGGGCGCCGGTCGGGTCTACGTCGGCCTGCTCGCGCCGGATGCTCCGGCCGTGGATGCGGGCGCGCCGGAGCTCATGCTCCGCCACCCGGACGAGGCGCTGGGGATGGAACTGGACGCGATCGTCGTGGGGCCTGGCCTCGGGCAGAGCGAGCGCTCGGAGACGCTGGTCGCGGCGGCGCTTGCGAGCGACATCCCTTGCGTGCTCGATGCCGATGCGCTCAATCTCGTTGCCGAAAACAAGGATCTGAAGCAAGCGTGCACACGCCGCCGGGCCGATACGCTGCTGACGCCGCACCCCGCGGAAGCGGCGCGCCTGCTGGAGGCGAAGACGTCCGACGTGCAGCAGGACCGGCGCACCGCCGCGCAGCGTCTCGCGCGCCAGTTCAACGCGCACGTGGTGCTCAAGGGCGCGGGAAGCGTGATCGTCGCCCGCGACGGACACTGGTTCATCAACGCGACCGGCAACTCCGGCATGGCCTCGGCCGGAATGGGCGACGTGCTCTCGGGTCTGCTCGGCGCGCTGCTCGCGCAGGGATACACGGGCGAAGCGGCGCTCGTGCTCGGGGTGCACCTGCACGGCGCGGCGGCGGACGAACTCGTTCGCACCGGCACCGGGCCGGTCGGCATCGCCGCCGGAGAGCTGATCGCGCCCGCGCGCAAGCTGTGGAACCGCTGGCTCGCGGCTTGATCCTTCTCTGAAAGGAAACCTCTTGGCTACTGTCACCTCCTCGGTCCGGTTTCCCGGCGAATCGCGCTCCTATCGGCGCGCGCGCAACAAGCTGCTGCAGGCGGAAGCGAAGTTGCGCAGGCAGGTGGAGCGCGTGGCGGCGCTGCGCCGCAAGCTGCCGATGGGCGGCGAAGTGCCGCAGGACTATGCGTTCGAAGAGGAGGGTTCCGGGAAAGTCCGCCTGTCGGAACTCTTCGAGCGAGGCAAGGAGAGCCTCATCCTCTACAGCTTCATGTACGGGCCGAACATGGAAAAAGCCTGCCCGATGTGCACCGCGCTCCTCGACAGTCTGGACGGCGCCGCGCCTCACATCGCGCAGCGCGCCAATCTGGCGGCGGTCGCCAAATCGCCGATCGGGCGCATCCGCGAACATGCCCGCGCGCGCGGCTGGCGCAACCTGCGGCTGCTTTCGTCAGCCGGCAACACGTACAACCGCGACTATCACGGCGAGTCGCCCGACGGGCGCCAGATGCCGTCCCTCAACGTGTTCGTGCGCCGCGACGGCAGGATTCGCCACTTCTTCCACACCGAGCTGCTGTTCGCAAGAGAAGAGAAAGGCCAGAACGCGCGTCACCTCGACCTGGCGTGGCCGCTGTGGAACGTGCTCGACTTCACGCCCGAAGGCCGCGGCACCGACTGGTATCCGAAGCTCGAGTACCCGCAGATCTAGGTCGGCCTTGCGTACCGCTATTTCACGAGCTTGGCGTCAGCCAGTTCCCTGAAGAACGCCTCGTGGTCACGCAGGTCGAGCACGAAGGCGCGATCCTTCTCCGGCAGTTGATCGGGCGGCACCCGGTTTCTGAGCTTTTGCAGGAGGTCCAGCACCTCGCGAATGCGCTCTACGGTGGAAGTCTCGACGAAGGTCCTGATCTGGCTGCGAGTCATGGTTACCGAGGCGCGCTTCTTCGCGCCTACCGTGGGTCCGGCCGATTTCTAGTACGAGAATGATATTACCCTGCTGCGGCATGTTGGGCTCGGTGCGCCCGAGGGCGCCAAGGTCGCGGATTGCGGAGCAGCCGTTCCGGGGTCCTGATATGTGATCGCAGGAATCTTTGTGATCCCCTGCGTGGCCGCGCGGATCGCCGGTGCCTCCGTGGCGTAGACTGCGTCGAGCTTCGTGCGGACGAACTCGCGGGCCGCGGCGACAAGCTCTGACGCAGATTCGAGGTAACGCCGCTCGACCTTCAGGTTTCGGCCCTCAACCCAGCCGAGTTCTCGAAGCTTGACGGTGAACGGCAATTGCGCGATTTCTTCGGCCGTCGGTGCGCGACTGGTCGACAGAATGCCAAGCCGAGCGACCTGGCCGGTCTGTGCCTGCGTGCCCGTCGACGCGGAAGCTATCCGCAAATCCAGGCGGTCGGCTGGTCGGGCTCAGATCGGCCATTTACGGCCGGCCGCTGTTATTCGATGACCCGGTCGGCGCGCAGGAGCACCGACTGCGGAATGGTGAGGCCGAGGGCTCTGGCGGTCTTCAGGTTGATCGCCAGCTCGAACCTCGTCGGCTGCTCTATGGGCAGCTCTCCGGGCTTGGCGCCTTTGAGAATCTTGTCCACATGGCGCGCCACATCGCGAAAAGAACGGAGGGCGCTGGGAGAGAACGACATCAGACCACCCGCATCAACCTGCTGGGATGCGTGACAGATCATCGGCAGTCGATGCTTTAGAGCCGACTCAGCGAGCCGGGCCCTGAGTCCGTAAGTTCTCGCACCTCCCACGAGATAAACGGCGTCCGCGCGATCGCGCAGGATCGCAGCGAACATGGCGTCCACGTCGTCGGATACCTCGGGCCACACCAGGCTTACGCGCAGGGCGCCCGCTGCGCGTTCGATCCCGCCCCTGACTGCGTCCGGAGAGCCCTCGTAGATCGGATCGAACAGGATGGCTACGCGCGACACGCTCGGTGCCGCCTCCTTGAGCAACTCCAGGCGTTTTGCGTACACGTCAGCACCAACATCCCAGGTTATGCCTGTGATCCTCCCCCCGGGTCTCGCCAGGCTCGCCGCGAGACCTTTGCTAATCACGTCCGTTGCAATCGCCGCGACGATCGGGATACCGGAGGTTGCATCGCGCGCCGCCACCGTCAGGGGATTGGTGCCGGTCACGATCAACTCCACATCCAACTTTTGCAGCTCCTTGGCCAGCGTGGGAATTCGATCGAGTTTGCCCTCGGCAAATCGATATTCGATCGCAAGATTCTTGCCGTTGACCCAGCCATGGTCCCGCATCCCGCTTTCGAAGGCCTGCACAAGATCTTCCACACCCTTCCGGGCGAGAGTCAGGATCATTCCGATTTTCCGCACCCTTTCCGGTGCCTGGGACCACACAAGCGGCGCCGCGAGCAGCGTACCTGCGGCAACCAGGAACTGTCTGCGTCGAGTTTCGTTCATCGACCTCTCCCTCCCGGGAAACTCTGAGGCGAAGTTTACGCCTGAGTGTCTGCTCCGGTCGTAAACAGCCATGGGGACCTCCGCCTGGGCCGCCACCCATCGCGCTCCTCATCTGCCGGCACATGGCCTGCAGCACGTAAGTCAAGGCGTAGCCCGCAGAGCGCGGGCGCGACTGAGCGTAGCGCAGTGGGCGCTTGTGCCGCGTCCCTCCCCCGGCGGGTGCTCGTGGGTTGAGTGCCCGCAGCAAATCGGGCACCCGCCAGAGGGACGTTTGCGGCACCGTGGCCGCTGCGCTACGCCCATGCGCGCCCACGACCTGGATTGCAGCCGCTATTTCTTCGTGGGTCCTTCGTCGAGCAGCGCGCGAAGCTCGGCAATCGCATCAAGATCCCTGGGGCGACCGGCCGCGATCTTTGCGGCAATCAAGGTCGGCAGGTCCAGGCATCGGCAACGCGCCCCGAATAATTCCACTTCGATCGTATGCAGGATGAGATCGTCGTAACCTCCCCCGCCCGCGATTTCTCCCAAAAGGTCAAGGTCGCCCGCTGAAGTCGTCAGCGTGAAGTTCAGCCCACCTGCAAGGGTTTGTTCATCGAGCTGAAACGGCAGGCCCGGAGGCGCGCCGCGCAGGTAGGGCTCGAGGGGCGCGAGGGCACGCGCCACACGACCCAGGTTATCGGCGTCGCGGGAGTAGACGATGTCCACGTCCTGGGTGAGCCGCGCCGAACCGTGCAGCGTCGCGGCGACACCACCGACGAGGACGAACCGGACTTCAGACTCACACAGCGCCTGGATCAGCACCCGAAAATCGGTCACGGCGCCTGCCGTCGTCGCGCCTGCATACCCGCACGGCGCAGTTCTTCGGCAAAGCGCGCCAGCTCCTGAAGCTGGACCAGGCGTTGCTCGGGGCTCAGGGCGAGGTTGCGGCGCAGGAGAGTACGGTCCACGTCGCGCAGGTAGCGCTCGACGACCGGGTCCATCCGTCCGGTGAAGGAAAGCGGTTTCGCCATCGCCTGTCCTTGAAAAGTATACGCCGTACGCGCGAGAACGTTTGCGAGTTGCCTATGGCACCGCGCGAAAGGGACGTTTGCGGCACCGTGCCCGCTGCGCTACGCTCAAGGCGCGCCCCCCACCCCGGATCACGACGCTGAAGAACTACGACGAGGAATACGCGGCGTTCCGCTGGTCGTTGCCGGCGACGTTCAATTTCGCCGCCGACGTGGTGGACGCCTGGGCGCGCGACCCGGCAAAGCTCGCGCTCCTCTGGTGCAACGCGGCCGGCGCCGAGCGCCGCTTCACCTTCGCCGAGATGCGCGAGCAATCGTGCCGCCTCGCCTCGCGCCTTGCCGCGCACGGCGTCGCCAAAGGCGAGCGCGTGATCGTGATGCTGCCGCGCATTCCGGAATGGCAGGTTTCGATGCTCGCGTGCCTGCGCCTCGGTGCGATCCCGATTCCCTGCATCGACATGCTCACCGCCAAGGACATCGCGTTCCGCGTATCGCACTCGGGCGCGCGCGCCGCGATCGCGACCCGCGCGAGCAGCGCGAAATTCGGTGCCCTGCCCGTTCGCATCGCGGTGGGAGGTGCGCCGGGCTGGCTCGACTTCGCAGAGGAGCTTGCGCGGGGGAGCGCGGATTTTCCTGAGGCGCGGATCGGGCTCGAGGACCCGGTGGCCATGTATTACACCTCTGGATCGAGCGGCAATCCCAAGGGCGTGACGCACGCGGCGCGCGCGCTGTATGCGTGGCGCCAGTCGTCGCTCACCTGGCAGGACCTCAAGCCTTCCGACCTCATGTGGTGCACGGCCGACACCGGCTGGAGCAAGGCCGGAACCTCGATTCTCTTCGGGCCGTGGGGCTGCGGTGCGGCCGTGCTCTTCTACGACGGACCGTTCGACCCGCGCGAGCGGCTTGCGCTCCTTGCGCGGCACAAAGTGACGGTGTTCTGCGCCGCGGCGACCGAATTCAGGCGCCTGGTCGACGAGGACGTGGCGGGATTCGATCTTGCCGCGCTTCGCCTCACCGTTTCCGCGGGCGAAACCGTCAACCCCGAGATCGTCCGGCGCTGGAGCGCGCTCGCCGGCGTGCCGCTGCTCGACGGCTACGGACAGACCGAGACCCTGATGACGGTGCTCAACTACCCCTGCCTGCCCGTGAAGCCCGGCTCGATGGGAAAGCCGATGCCGGGAATCGGGATTGCCCTGCTCGACGCGGAGCATCGTCCGCTCGGCCGCGGCTCGACGGGCGAGCTTGCGATCCGGCTGCCCAACCCGCAGGTGATGCTCGGCTACTGGCAGGAGCCCGAGCGCACCGCGGCGGGCAGGACGACCGTGGAGGGCGTCGAGTACTGGCTCACCGGCGACATCGTGCGCATGGACGAAGACGGATATCTCTTCTACGAGGGGCGCGCGGACGACATCATCAGCTCGTCGGGCTACCGCATCGGGCCGATGGAAGTCGAAAGCGCGCTCATCGAACATCCGGCAGTCCAGGAGAGTGCGGCGGTTGCCAAGCCGGACGCGGAGCGCGGCGAAATCGTGAAGGCGTACGTCGTGCTCAAGTCCGGCCGCACGCCGAGCGGGGCGCTGGCGAGGGAACTGCAGGATCACGTCAAGCGCCTCACCGCGCCTTACAAATATCCGCGCGCGATCGAGTTCGTGGCGGAACTGCCGAAAAACGCGTCGGGCAAACTGCTGCGCCGCGTGTTGCGCGACCGCGAGTACGGGCGTCGTCCACCGTGATGCAGTGCGCGAACAGCCGCGCCGCTATTCGCAGCGGTAGAAGGCGGCGCGCTGCTGCCCGCTGATCGCCTCGAGATCCTCGGGGTCGCGAACCCTCCCCTGCCCATCGCGAATTCGCGGCTCGAGCTGCGCGAGGCGCTTTTCCAGCTCCGCTGTCCGCGGGTCGCGGTTGAGCGCCGCGAAGCGCTCGCGCAGCTCCTTCGCCTCGGCGCTCCGTTTCTCGGCGTCCGCGAGCACAATCGCCCACCGCAGCTTGCGTTTCTCGCACTGCACCGGCTCGAGCTCCCGGAGGACCGCGACGAATTCGCGTCCTTCCGGCGTGATGGCGTGGGCCGAAACCGCCCACAGCAGCAGCGCCGCACCGCAAACCCGCAGTTCCCGCATCGCGCGCAAAGCTCCTCCTTCGCGGCGAATGATAACCTGCGGCACATGGACGCCTCGGAATCACGCAAGAGCGAATTGACCTCGGCGTATCTCTATCGGCTGATCGCCGCGCGCGAGAACGATCCGAGACGCAGGCGCCTGTTCGAGGAACTCGCGCGCGACGCCGAAGGACAGGCGCGGCACTGGAGCGAGCGCCTGCGCGCCGACGGCATCGAGCCGCCGCCGTTCCGGCCCGACCTGCGCGCGCGCTTCGTCGGCCGGCTGGTGGGCCTGCTCGGCGCGCCGCGTCTTGCGCATGCGCTCACCGCGATGAAGGTGCGCGGCATGTCGGTGTACCGCGGCGGCGGACTGAACCTGCCCTCCAAGCACGACGAGGTCGGCGAGCGTCACGGCGGCAGCAGGAACGGCGCAGGTGCGGCAACCTCCGGCGGCAGTCTGCGCGCAGCGGTGTTCGGCGCCAACGACGGGCTGGTGTCGAACCTGAGCCTCATTCTCGGCGTCGCGGGCGCCGGAACCGACAACGCGATCGTCCTGCTCACCGGCGTTGCCGGGCTTCTCGCCGGGGCGTTTTCGATGGGCGCGGGCGAGTACGTGTCGGTGCGCTCGCAGCGCGAGATGTACGAACACCAGATCGCGCTCGAACGCGCCGAACTCGCCGAGTATCCGGAAGAGGAAGCCGAGGAACTGGCGCTGATTTACGCCGCGCGCGGCATGGAGGAAACCGAGGCGAAGCGGCACGCCGCCGCGCTCGTCCGGGATCCGTCGCGCGCGCTCGAGACGCTCACGCGCGAGGAACTCGGGCTCGATCCCGGCGATCTGGGCTCGCCCTGGGGCGCAGCGCTCTCGTCGTTCGTCTCGTTTGCGGTTGGCGCCGGCGTGCCGCTCGTGCCGCTCCTCGTCGCGCAGGGAACCGAAGCGCTCGTCGTCTCGGTCGCGGTTTCGGGCGCGACGCTCTTCGCCCTCGGGGCGGCGATCAGCCTTTTCACCGGGCGCGGCGCGCTCGCGGGCGGCGCGCGCATGCTCGCGATCGGCGCCTGCGCCGGCGCGCTCACTTACTCGATCGGCAGTTGGCTCGGTGTGAGCCTCGGCTGAGAGGGCGGCCTTGCGCTGTGCGCGCCGCTCAGGACTTCAGTTTCCGAACGACGTCGAAAATCTCCGCCACGTGGTGCTTCGGGTTGACGCCGTACGCGACGTGCCGCAGTACGCCTTTCTTGTCGATCACGAACGTCGACCGGACCACGCACTGCCGGCGCCCGCCATCGGATTCCTTGTCCTGCAGCACCCCGTAGAGCCGGCAGACCTCGCCTTCGGGATCGGAAAGCAGCCGGATGGACAGGCCGTTCTTGTCGCGAAACGCCGCGTGCGTCAGGCAATCGTCGCGCGAGACGCCCAGGATGACGCAGTTGTGCCGGCCGAACTGGTCTTCGTGATCGGAAAAATCCGACGCTTCAAGGGTGCAGCCCGGCGTTCCATCGCGCGGGTAGAAAAAGAGCACCACCGCCTTCCTGCCCCGGAACGCCGACAGGCTCACCGCCTGCATGTCGGCGTCGGGCAGCGAGAACGCAGGTGCTGACTGTCCCGGTTGAAGCATGATGATCGCTGCGGGCGATTCTAATGCACGGGCAACGCCCCGTGACAAGGGCTTGTCGCACGCGAGCCACATTTTCGCGCCGATATAATCCGGCGATGCAAGGACGCCTGCTCGGCGGACTGACCGCGCGGGAGTTTCTGCGCCGCCACTGGCAGAAAAGGCCGCTCCTGGTGCGCGGCGCGATGCCGGACATCGGAATCCCGCAGGGAAAGCGAGCGTTCTTTTCGCTGGCGCAGCGCACCGACGTCGAATCGCGCCTCGTTGCGCGGCGCGCCGGCCGCTGGACCGTCGAGCACGGTCCGATCCCGGGCGCGCGCCTGGCGCGAATGCCGGGGCGCGACTGGACGCTGCTCGTGAGCGGCGTCAACCTGCACTGCGATGCCGCCGACCGGTTGCTGCGGCGCTTCGCGTTCGTGCCGCAGGCCCGTCTTGACGACGTGATGGTGAGCTACGCCGCGCCCGGCGGTGGCGTAGGCGCTCACTGCGACTCGTACGACGTGTTTCTGCTGCAGGCGTCCGGGCGCCGGATCTGGCGGCTGGAGCGCGCACGCAGGTTCGCCCTGGTGTCCGGCGCGCCGCTCAGACTCATCGGCGATTTTGCGCCCGAAGAGGAGTATCTCCTCGAGCCCGGCGACCTGCTTTACCTGCCGCCCGGATGGGGGCACGAAGGCGTCGCGCTCGAGGCGTCCTGGACCTATTCGATCGGCTTTCGAGCGCCGCGCCGGTCCGAGATCGCGGCGGCATTCCTCGATTACCTGCACGAGCGCGGTTTTTCCGATGGCGCCTATCGCGATCCCGATTTGCGGCCCGCCGTGCGCTCGGCGCGGATCGGCACCGCCCTGGTGCGCTTCGCCGAGCAGGCGCTGCGCCAAGTGCGTTGGTCGCGGCGCGACGTGCGGGCGATGCTCGGTTGCTTTCTCACCGCGCCCAAGGCGCACGTCGTGTTTCGCGCGCCGGCGCGGGCGCTGGCGCGGCCGGCTTTCTCGGCCCGCCTCACGCGTTGCACCGTGGCGCTCGACCGCAAGACGCAATTGCTCTATCTCGGCAGCCGGATGTTTCTCAACGGCGACATCGTCGTCCCGCTCCGCCATCAGTGCGCAGCGCTTGCCCGTCTTGCCGACCGCAGGCGGGCGGGCGGCACGGCGCTTGCCCGGGCCGGCCTCGGCGATCTACTCTACGACTGGTACCGCAATGGCTATCTTCACCTGGAGCACGACACGTGAACGGACCCGTTGACACCGCGCCGCAGGTCGACTACGAGCGCTTCGACGACGAGGAGAATTTCCACAAGGCGGTCGACCGCCTTCTGGAGCAGCCGGGACGGGAGTTGCGCATCTTCGACCCGGATCTTTCCGGGCTGCGCTTCAACCTGCCGGAGCGGATCGGGCGCCTGGAGCGTTTTCTGCTTGCCAGCCGCACGCACCGGATCTACATCGCGATCCACGACACCGATTACGTCACGCGGTACTGTCCGCGCGTGGTCATCCTGATGAAGCGGTTCTCGCATGCGGTGCAGATCCAGCGCACCGACGAGGAGATCCGCAACCTGCAGGACGCGTTCTTCGTGCTCGATGCGGCCCATTATGTGCGCCGCCCGGTGGCCGCGCATTGGCGCGGTGCGATCGGCATCAACGACGAGACCGAGGCGCTCGGCATGCGGCAGCGATTCTTCGAGATCTGGGCGGCCTCCTACCCGGCCGTCTCGCCGACGACGCTGGGACTCTGACCCGGCGCGCTCCGTAGCGCCCGCAGGCCCTCGCTTTGCCCGGGGGCAGAACGATTGCTGCATTGCATCGTAAACCTGTCTATAATCCGCCTCGCTCGCAAGAGCACACCTGTCATTGCATTCAATCCAGAGGAACGCGAAATGAGAAAAACGCTGCTGTTGTCCGCGGTCGTGGCGGTTGCGCTCGCCGCCTGCGGCAAAGAAGAACCCAAACCCAAACCGACACCGCCCGCACCGCCCAAGGTCGAGGCGCCCAAGGCGCCCGCGCCAAGCGCTGCACCGGCCGCGCCGGCGCCCGCGGCGCCCGCTCCGGCCGAAGCGAAGAAGGACGAGGCGAAAAAGGACGAAGCGAAAAAATAGTCGTCCGGTTTGAAATCGAACGGCGGTATCCGCAAGGAACCGCCGTTTTTTTTGCCTAGCGCAGATCGCGCCAGCCGAATCCGTCGTCCTGGGTCGCAACGCCGATCCACGCCGGCTCGCATCCGAGCGCGCGCGCGAGTGCCGCGCTCGCAAGATCGGCGCGGTTGTTCTGCTGCGACAGATGGGCGCAGAGCACGTGCTTCAGGCGCGAACGATCGAGCGCCGCAAGCAGCCGCTCGGAAGCGCCGTTGTCGAGATGACCGAACGGCCCGGCAATGCGCTCCTTGAGCCACTTCGGGTAGCCGCCGCTCCAGAGCATCGCGAGATCGTGGTTGCATTCGAGCACCAGCGCGTCGCAGCCCGACAGCGCAGCCTCGACGTGCGCGGTCGAGGCGCCGACGTCGGTGAGCACCCCCAGGCGCTGCGCGCCGTCGGAAATCACGAACTGGACCGGTTCGCGCGCGTCGTGCGGCACGGTAAAGGGCCGCACCTCGATGTCGCCGAGGGCAAAGGCCGAGCGGCCGTTGATCAGCCGCGTCGCCGCGCCGCGGTTCGCCTTTCCGGTCTCCTCGAGCGCCACGCGCGTGCCGTGGGTCAGGAAGACCGGGAGTCCGTACAGGGCGGCGAAGGCGAACGCAGGGCCGGCGTGGTCTTCGTGCTCGTGCGTGAGCAGAATCGCATTCAGTTCGGAGGGGGCGAGTCCGAGGCGCGCCAGACGGCGTTCCGTTTCGCGCGGCGCAAGGCCGCAGTCGAGCAAGACCCGCGTGCGCCCCGCCTCGGCGACAAGGCAGTTGCCCTTGGAGCCGCTCGCAAGTGAAGCGAAGCGAATATCGCGTCCCTTATTTCAGCTGCTCGTGGAGCAGGGAAAGAATGCGATGCGCGGTCGACGAGGCCTCCGACCCGCCGTCCTTGTTCAACACGAGGACCTCGCTGGTTTCAGCGGCCTGCCGGACCTGCACGCGGTACTGCTCGGCCTTGACCTTCGCTTCGCTCGAGCGCCAGAACGCGAGCCGGTCGAGCAACCCGGGCTTGTCGCGGCTTTTCTTTTCCATTTCCGCGTCCGGATCGGCGTAGCGCACGAAGTACAGGCCCTTCTGCCGGTCCCGGTCCTCGACCGTGAAGCCCACGCGGTCGAGCGCCAGACCCACGCGCCGCCACGCGCGATCGAAGGGCTCCTGGACCTGCAGCGTTTCGCGCCCGTCGTTTCCCTTGCGGATCGTGGCGCGCGCCGCCTGCGGCGCGGTGGCGACCATCTGCTTCGCCTTCTCTTCCTGCGCCCCCAGACGCACCATCAGCCGGCGCAGGAACTCGGCTTCCAGCTCCGGGTCGGCCGGACGCGGCTGCCAGATCGTCTTGTCGCGCCCCTCGGTCGGGTAGATCTCGATCATCCCGCGGTGGCTGATGTAGATCTCGGTGGCGCTGTCCCCGGAGCGTTCCAGGCGGGTGCGGAACTTGTCGCGCTCGGGCGTCGAATAGACCTGCTCGAGCAGCTTGCCGAGTGAACTGCGGATGAAGTCCTGCGGCAGCTTGGCGCGATTCTCCGCCCAGTCGGTTTCCATCACGCCGGCTTCGATTCGCTCGACCTGAACCAGAAAGCCGTTTTCCTGCCAGAAGTCCTTCACCAGCGGCCAGAGCTTTTCCGGCACGTCCTGGACCACCAGCCAGCGTTGCGTGCCGGCGCGCTCGATGCGCATCTTGTCCACGGTGGGCAGCACCGTCGTCGCCCCGAGCCTGGCCTGCTGCGAGCGGTCGGCCTGGAATCCCGAGAGCGTTGCCGAGCCCTTCCCCGTCTCGGGCACCACGTAGCGGTTGTCGCGCGACGGCGTGGTGAGATCGGGCGGGACCTCGAGCGGCGGCAGCGACCCCGCGGACTTGTAGTCGATCTTCTTGCCTTCGAGCAGATCGGTCGCGGTGCTGCAGGCGGCGAGCGCGAGCGCCGCGCCGGCGATCAACGCAACGCGGAGCCCCGTCAAGCGCGCTTCTCCACCACGCGCAGCGGCAGCGTGATGCCCGCCAGCGCGAGCGCCTCGCGCACCGTCTCGTGAAAGCGATCCGAAAGCGGAGTGAGGGGCAGCCGCAGTCCACCCTCGATCAGTCCCATCTGCGCCAGGGCCCACTTGACCGGAATCGGGTTCGCCTCGACGAACAGCCGCTGGTGCAGCGGAAGCAGCCGCAGATTCAGCTCGCGCGAAGTTTTCGCGTCGCCCGCGAGCGCGCGGGCGCACATCTCGTGCATGAGGCGCGGCGCCACGTTGGCGGTGACCGAAATCACGCCCTGGCCGCCGAGCAGCATCAGCGCAAGCGCGGTCGAATCCTCGCCCGAGTAGAGCGCGAAGCCGCGCGGCGCCCGGCGAATCAGGTCGGTGCCGCGCTCGATGCTCGCGGAGGCGTCCTTGATGCCGATGATGCCGGGCACCTGCGCGAGCCGCAGCACGGTGTCGTTCTGCAGGTCCGCCACGGTGCGGCCCGGCACGTTGTACAGCAGCATCGGAATGTCCACGGTCTCCGCGACCTTGCGGAAGTGCTGGTACAGCCCTTCCTGTGTCGGCTTGTTGTAATACGGAACCACCGAGAGGCAAGCAGTGGCCCCGGCTTTCTTTGCCGACTCGGTAAGCTCGATCGCCTCCGCGGTCGAGTTGCCGCCGGTTCCGGCGATGACCGGAATGCGCCCCTTGGCGTGCTCGATGGCGATCCGGATCAACTCCTTGTGTTCGTCGAAATTCACCGTGGGCGACTCCCCGGTAGTCCCCACCACCACGATCCCGTCGGTACCCTCGGACACGTGCCAGTCGATCAGCGTGCGGAACCGGGCCGCATCGAGCCGGCCGTCTTCATGCATCGGGGTGACGATCGCCACCAAGCTACCGGTAATCATCTGATTCCAATCCTTTCGCGCCGAACATGCGACATTTTATCCCCTCGTTTCCCTCACCGCGCAAAGTCTTTGAATCATCGCGGGTCTCGGCACCGCGAGCGGCCCCTGCTCGAACGCGACGACCCGCAGCGCCCGGAACGCCGCGAGCAGTTCTCCGGGCCGCAGCAGGAATTCGGGGTTAGACGGCTTTCCGAAGCGCTCGTTCCCCGCCATGAACGTCTCATAGATGAGAACCCCCCCGGGCGCGAGCGATTCGGCGAGATGCGCAAAGAGGGGCCGATGCAGGTAATTCGTCACCACGATGCCAGTGAAGCGCTCGCCCGCGAACGGCCACCGGTTGCCACCTTCCAGATCCGCCTGCACGAAGCGCACGCCAGCGATTTCTCTCGGCTCGCGATCGACCGCCACGACCTCCAAGCCGCGTTCGGCAAGCAGGCGTGCATGCCGCCCCGCCCCGCAGGCGAGGTCGAGCGCCCGTCCTCGCGCGATGAGGGGCGCCCAACGCACAACCCACGCCGAGGGCGGCGCGATTTCGTGTTCGCTCACCCCGCGGGGCCGATCAGGATTTCTTTTCGGCCGCTTTCGGGATCTCGATCGGCGGACCCCGGTGCAGCTCGCGGTTCCTGGCGATCATCTGCCACACGACGAGCGCCAGCACCACGATCACGATCGCCCCGACCAGCAGCGCGATGCGCAGAAGCTTGCGTTGCCGCGCCTCGGCCTGCTCGATGCTGTCGAGCTGTTTTCGAACCTTGCGCAGCGCGGTCCGCTCGGCGGTGCGTTGCGCGGCTTCCTCGATCGCGGCGCGGTCGATGTCATCCGGTTGCTCGGCACTCATGTCGGGGCCTCGGAAAGTGGCGTCGCGGCGAAGTTTCGCGCCGCGATCATGCGCCGGGTCCGCCGGATCCGCAACCGCGGACCGCGGCGGCGCGCCGCTACCCGATCCGCGTGACCTGCGGAAGTTCGCAGGCGTGGATTCCCTGGCGCAGGGCCTCGATCGCCGCGGGACGCGGGAAGCTCCTGCGCCACGCGATCGCGACGCGCCGCTGCGGAACGGGCTTCGCGAACGGACGGATGCAGATCAGCTCGTTTGCCCCGCCGCCCGCCGCGACCGCGGTCGACGGAAGCACCGTCACGCCCACACCGCTTGCCACCATCTGGCGGATCGTTTCGAGCGAACCGCCCTCGAGCGAGCGTGCATGCGCGCTGCGTCCCGGGCGTGCCACGGGACCGCAGAATTCGAGCACCTGGTCGCGCATGCAGTGGCCGTCCCCGAGCAGCAGCAGGCTTTCCTTTTTCAGCTCCTCGGCCGAGATCTGCTTTCTCTTCTCCCAGGGATGCCCCAGCGGCACCGCGACCAGGAACGGCTCGTCGTACACGGCCTGCGTGGTGCATCCGGGCTCGTCGAACGGCAGCGCGATGACGATCACGTCCACCTCGCCCTGACGCAGCGACTCCGCAAGCTGATGCGTGAAGCTCTCCATGATGAAAAGCTGCATCGACGGAATGTCGCGGCGCAGGACCGGGACGAGCTTGGGCAGCAGGTACGGGCCGATCGTGTGGATCGCCCCCAGGCGCAGCGTGCCCGCGAGCGGATCGTGGCCGGCGGCCGCGAGGTCCTTGATGCGCGAAGCTTCCTCGAGCACGCGCTGCGCCTGCTCGACGATCCTCTGCCCCACCGGCGTGACCGCGATTTCCCCCGAACCGCGTTCGAAAAGCGCCACCCCCAGCTCCTCTTCGAGCTTCTTGATCGCCACCGAAAGCGTGGGCTGGGAAACGAAACACGACTCCGCGGCGCGCCCGAAATGGCGCTCGCGCGCGACCGCGACGATGTAGCGAAGCTCGGTGAGCGTCACCTCTTGCGCGCCAGCCAGTACACCGCGATGCCGGCCGCCATGATGGCGATGCCGGCAAGCACCATGTCGCCGAATTTCGGCCCGAACACCGGGTTGCGGATGTAGTCGATGCTCGACCAGAGCATGTTGAGGCACATGGCGCAGAACGCGAGCGGCACCACCGGATAGAGCGGCACGAGGAAGAGAGGCCGCTCGCCCCCTGCCGCCCTGAAGCGGAACAGCGTCACCCCCGTGAGCAGGAAGAACGTCCAGAAAACCGGCGCGGTGTAGGCGACCATGGCGCCGAACCCGTCCGGCGTCACCGATCCCGCGACAACGAGCGCAAGCGTGATCACGCCCTGCAGGACGAGCGCGTTCGCCGGGGTGCTGCCCGAGGCGCGCCATGACCCAAGGGCGCGAAACAGCGCGAAGTCCTGTCCCAGCGCCCAGTTGGTGCGCGCCCCGGTGAATACGGCCGCGTTCAGCGTGGTGAGCGCCGCCACGCAGACCACGATCGCCACCACGACCGCGCCGCTCTCTCCGGCGGCAAGGCGCATGACGTCGACCGCCACCGCCTTCGAATCCTTCATCCCGCCCAGCCCGAGCGCGGCGAGGTAGGCGGCATTCACCAGCAGGTACAAGGCGCTCACCGTGACGATGCCCCACACCAGCACCCGCATCATGTTGCGGCGCGCCTCGCGCACCTCGCCCGCGAGGTAGGCCGCCTCGTTCCATCCGCCGTAGGTGAAGAGCACGAAGATCATCGCAAGGCCGAACGAGGTCCCGCTGCTTGCCGGCGCAGGAGCCTTCGGAGTCGCCGCGGAAAACAGCGCGACGAGCGAAATCAGCACGAGCGCGGCGATGAGCCCGATCAGCATCGCCTTCTGCAGCGTCTTGGACTGCGGCGTGCCGAGGAGATTGAGCGCCGTCACTGCCGTCACGCCGATCGCCGCCCACACTGCCGAGCTTTTTTCGCCCAGACGGAGGATTTCCGACGCATAGTCGCCGAACGCGAAGGCGACCGCCGCAATCGCGCCGGTCTGAATGACCGTCATGCGCGACCAGGCAAAGAGGAACGCGGCGCCCCGCCCCAGGCCGCGCATCAGGAACGTGTATTCGCCGCCCGTTTCCGGGTGGCGCGACGCGAGTTCCGCATACACGAGCGCACCGCACAGCGACGCCAGTCCGCCCAGCAACCACGCCGACAGGAATTCGGTTGCGCCGCCCGTGTTGCCCGCGACCAGCGAGGGCAACTTGAAAATTCCGACGCCGACGACCATCCCCACCGTGAGGAAGATGCCGTCGGGCACCGACAAGAGCGCTTGCGGCGCGCCCTGCGCCGCGGCGCCGGGGGCCGCCCCACCTACCGGATTCGTGCCGCGCTCCATGGAAGTGTGGTCTCGTTTTCGCCATCGGATACGACCACATCGCCCTCGATGCGATCGCCTTTGAGCCTGCCGCGGAACAGGTGCGTCCAGAGCCTGCCCGCGATGCTGCCGCTGACCGCGAGCTTCACCTCCTCGCCCCGCAGGCGGCTGCCGTGCACCGCCACCCTGCCGCCGCTTGCGCGCGCATCCACCTCGAGCACCTGATAGCGCTGGGCGATGCGGAATTCCCAGTCGCCGCCGTGTGACGGCAGCGCACTGTGCCAGGTGCCGCGCGCGTCGGCCGGGACGAGCCACAGATGAATGCGCGAGCGCCCGAGCGGCCCTATCATTTTCTCGGCAATCGCAAGCTCGATCGTCTCATCGGGCTGCCACGGACCCAGGTCGTAGTCGTGCGAGACGATGCGCGCTCCCGGCTTGAGATCCTGCAGCAGGCGCGGCATCACCTTCAGGTTGACTTCGGGAAGCAGGTACATGGTGACGATGTTCGCGCCGCGCAGATCGGTCTCGAACAGGTCCTGGACTTCGAACCGCGCGAGCGACTCGACGCCCGCGCGGCGCGCATTGCTTCGTGCCTGCGCCACCAGCGACGGATCGATGTCCACGCCCAGTCCGCGCGTGCCGAAGCGCCTGGCCGCCTCGATTACGATGCGCCCGTCGCCCGAGCCGAGGTCGATCAGCAAATCGTCCGCCTTCGGCTCGGCAAGGCGCAGCATGCGATCCACGACTTCGGGCGGCGAGACGACGAACGGCGTCGTGCCGTCGTCCCAGGCCCAGCTCTGCGCCGCCGCGGCCGACGCCGCGAGCCACGCCGCCAGGAACGTGAAGGACGCAGTTTTCATGCGGGTAAAATCGCTCCTCCGGCCCTCGTAGCTCAGTGGATAGAGCAGCCCCCTCCTAAGGGGCAGGTCGCACGTTCGATTCGTGTCGAGGGCGCCAGCATTCTCTCACGCCGAAGCGCTGCATCAGAAATCCACCTCGCCTTTTTCCGCGGCCGCCGCGCGTTTCTGCTGCCTGCGGTGCTGCCAGAGCGCAAGCAGCACCGAGCCCACCGACGCGACGAGCAGCCCGCCCGAGATCGGTCGCGTAAGGAAGAGCCACGCGTTCGAATCCGTCATGATCGCGCGCACCAGGTTGATCTCGATCTGGTCGCCGAGGATCACGCCGAGAATGAAGGGCGCGAGCGGAAAGCCGAATTTGACCATCGCGTAGCCGAGCAGGCCGAACGCGAGCAGCACGTAGACGTTGGACATCGCGTTGTTGAGCGCGTAGGCGCCCACGGTGCACAACACCAGCACGATCGGGAACAGCGCCGCCTTGGGCACGGTGGTGACGCGCACCATCCAGCGCGCGCCGAGCGCGAGCACGAGCACCATGATCGGGTGCGCGAGCAGGTACGCGGCGAACATGCCGTAGGCGAGCGTCGGGTTCTGCGAGATGAACAGCGGCCCGGACTGTATGCCGTGGATGGTCAGCGCCCCGAGCATCACCGCGGTCACCGCGTCGCCCGGGATCCCGAACGCCATGATCGTGACCAGCGAGCCGCCGACGTTGGCGTTGTTCGAGGCTTCCGAGGCGATGATCCCCTCCGGAATTCCGCTGCCGAATTTTTCCGGGCGGCGCGAGATCTTCTTCGCCTGGTCGTAGGCCATCATGCTCGCCGCGCTGCCGCCGATCGCCGGCAGCACGCCGATCAGCACACCGATGAAGGCAACCCAGAGCAGCATCACCGGGCGCGAAACGATCTCCCAGATCACCTTCGCGTGCGACACCGCGAGCCTCGCGCTGCGGTCCACCGCCGCCGCGAGCTTCGCCGCGCCGCCCAGGCGCTCGACCTCGGTCATGATCTGCGCAAAGGCGAACACGCCGATCAGCACGGGAAGAAAATCGATGCCGCCGGCAAGGAACGGAACCCCGAGCGTGAGCCGCTCCTGGCCGAGCACCGGGTCGGCGCCGATCACCGTGACCACCAGCCCCAGAGCGCCGGCGATCAATCCCTTGAGGAGCGAGGCTTCGACCAGGCCCGCAACCATCGAGAGCGCGAGCACGAAGAGCGAAAAAAATTCCCACGGCCCGAACTGGAGCGCGAATTTCGCCAGCGGCGCGGTCGCCCCGATGAGAAACACGCCGCCGAGCAGCCCGCCGAAGAACGAGGCCCAGACGCCGAGCCAGATCGCGCGCCCGGGTTCGCCGTTTTTCGCCATCGGGTGGCCGTCGAAGGTGCTCGCGATCGCCGACGGCGTGCCCGGGAGCCCGAGCAGCACCGCGGTCACCAGTCCGCCCGCCGACCCTCCGACGTACACGCCGGTCATCGCCGCAAGCCCCTGCAGCGGGTCGAGGCCGAAGGTGAACGGCAGCACCACGATGATCGTCATCGTGATCGTGACGCCGGGCAGCGCTCCGCCCACGACGCCGGCGAGCGTACCCAGAAGGAGCGGGATCAGGTACTTGGCCTGCGCGACGTTGGCAAGTCCCGCGAAGAGCAGCTCGTACATGGGCTAGAAATCGGTCCAGAGCCCCCGCGGCAGCAGCACCGAGAGATACCGCTCGAACGCGTAGTAGATGACGGCGGTCGCGATCAGACCGACCAGCCCGACCCGCAGCCAGTCGCGCGCACGGCGGGGCGCGTCGAGCAGCGCGTTGGTGCCCGCTACGTAGGCGAAGGTGGCGATGCGAAAGCCGAAATAGGGCAGCGCACCGCAATACAGGCCGAACGCCGCGAACATGAGCGCGACCATCCCGTAGCGCAGCGGCTCGGCGCGCGGCGGCCGGACCGGGCGCTGCGCAAGCGCGTCCGCAACCACCAGGATCGCGGCGAGCACCACGGTCAAGCCGAGAACGATGCGCGGATAGAAGCCCGGCCCGATCGGGACGAGCGGATTTTCCTTCAGCGCAAGGGTAAGCCAGAAAAGAACGAGGCTCGCCGCGAGCACGGCGAGCCCCGCCCAAGCGTCGCGGCCCGGCTTCAACGCTTCAGCAGTCCAAGATCCTTGGCGAGGGTCTTGTTGAGGTCATCGTTCTGCTTGAGCCATTCGCTGTAGGTCTTGCGGTCCATGTAGCGTACGTCGGTGGCCTGCTTTTTCATCGCCTCGGCGAAGGCCGGTTCCTTCGCCGCCGCCGCGCAGGCACCGTCGAGTTTCGCAATGGCATCCGCCGGAGTGCCCTTGGGCACGGTGAGGCCGCGGTTCACGTCGTAGACCACGTTGACGCCCAGTTCCTTGAGCGTCGGAATGTTCGGGATCTCGGGATTGCGTCTTTCGGTCGCAATGGCGATGAACTTGAGCTGCCCCGCCTCGACCTTGCCTTTCTGCGTCATGTTGGCGTCGGTGAGGTCGATGTGTCCCCCGAGAATGGCGTTCATGCGCGGCGCAAGGCCCTCGTAGGACACGTACTTGAACTTGATTCCGGCCGCCTTCTCGATCAACGCCGGGAAGAAGTGGCTGGTCGAGCCGAGCGTGGCCCCCACCGTGATCGTCCCCGGGCGCGCCTTGGCGTCCGCAAGCAACCCTTTCCAGTCCGACCACGGCGTTTTCGGGCTCGCGGTAAGCACCGACGCAGTCGAGGAGATCATGCAGATCGGCTCGAAGTCGGTGTAGTTCACGTCCGCCACACCGGTGTAGTACGTCGAGTGAATGTAGTCGTGCATCGAGTAGAGCGTGTAGCCGTCGGGGGGCGAGTCCTTGGCCTCTTTCGCTCCCTTGGTACCGGAGGCGCCCGCGACGTTGGCGATCACCACGGTCTGACCGACGTGCTTTTGCAGCAGCGGCGCGAACGGCCGGAAGATGTTGTCGGTGTCCCCGCCCGCCGGCCAAGGGACGATCATCTTGATCGGACGGTCCGGATAGGCGGCCTGGGCGGCGACGGGCAGGATGGCGACGGCAAGCAGCGCGGCGGCGAGTTTCCTCATGGTTTCCTCCTCCAATGGTGCGGGCATTCTAGCGCTATAGTTCGCGCCTTCAAGCAATACGGGAGTCGAAATGGTGGTCTTTCAGGGCAAGTGGTACGACGAGGTCTCGCCGGGCGACACCTTCGGGGCGAGCCTCACGGTGACCGAGGCGCACCTGGTGCTCGGCTCGGGCCTGTTCGGCGATTTCAATCCGCTGCACGTGGACCAGCAGTTCGCGTCCGGCTCGGCGCTCGGCGGGCGCGTGCTGCACGGCCCGTTCACGAGCGCGCTGGTCGCCTCGCCCGCCGGAATGTATTTCGCGGGCACCGCGATCGCCTATCTGGAACACGCGTGCCGCTTCAAGGCGCCGGTCCGCCCCGGCGACACGCTGACCACGCGCTGGACGGTGGTCGCGAAGAGCGACAAGCCCAAGCACAAGGGCGGCATCGTCACGATGCGCGCGGTCGCGACCAACCAGCATGGCGACACCGTGCTCGAGGCGGACGGCAAGATGCTCGTCGCCGCGCGCCCGGCCTGACCTACCGGGTCCGCTCGCGCTTGCGCAGTTCCTTGCGCTGCACCTTGCCGGTGGTGGTCATCGGCAGCGCGTCGATGAATTCGATCTCGCGCGGATATTCGTAGGGTGCAAGCAGTCCGCGCACGTGCTTCTGGATCGCTTCGACCAGAGCGGGCGAAGGCGTCTCGCCGGGTTGCAGCACGATGAACGCCTTGACGATCTGGCCGCGCGCTTGGTCCGCCTTGCCGATCACGGCGGCGTTCGCCACCGCCGGGTGCTTGACGAGGCAGGACTCGATTTCGGCCGGGCCGATGCGGTAGCCCGCGCTCTTGATCACGTCGTCCGAGCGGCCCTGGTACCAGATGGTCCCGTCCTCGTCCATCCGTCCCTGGTCGCCGGTGCAGGCCCACTCGCCGATGAATTTGTCGCGGGTCGCTTGCGGATTCTTCCAGTATTCGAGGAAAAACACCGGATCGGCCGCGCCGTGCAGATCGGTGCGACAGACCGCGATTTCGCCCAGCTCGCCGCGCGGCCGCTCCGCCCCCTGCTCGTCGATTACGCGCACGCGGTGCCCGGGGTACGCGCGCCCGATCGCGCCGGGCTTCACCGGCCAGGCCGCCTGGCAGTTGCCGACCACGTAGTTGATCTCGGTCTGCCCGAACATCTCGTTGATCGTGACGCCGAGCTGCTCGCGCGCCCATTCGATCACCGTGGTGCCCACCGATTCGCCCGCGCTCATGATCGAGCGCAGCCGCAGGTCGAACCGCGCGCGCGGTTCCGGGACCGCCTTCATCATCAGCTTGAGCGCAGTCGGGAAGAGAAACGTGTTCCGGATGCCGTACCGGTCGAGCAGCCAGTAGGCCTTCTGGGCGTCGAACTTGCCGCGATAACCGAGCACCGGCAAGCCGAAGTACCAGGTCGGCAGGAGCGCATCGAACAGTCCGCCCGCCCACGCCCAGTCCGCGGGCGACCAGAATGCGTCGCCCGGCTGCGGGAAAAAATCGTGCGAATAGACGAACCCGGGAATATTGCCGATGACCACGCGCTGCGCATGCAGCGCGCCCTTGGGCGCTCCCGTGGTCCCGCTGGTGTAGATGATGAGCGCCGGGTCGTCCGCCGCCGTATCCACGCAGGAGAAATCGCGCCCGGCCTTCTCGAGCAGCGCCTCCCACCGGTGCACGCCCGGACCCTGCGCGCCGCCGACGCCGATCACGTGCCGAAGGTCGGTGAGCCGGTCGCGCACCGCGAGCAGGTTGGCAAGCGTTCCCGGCTCGACGACCGCGACGCTCGCCGCGGCGTGCTCCATCCGGTAATGCAGCGCGTCGGGGCCGAACAGGTGCGACAGCGGCAGCGCGATCGCGCCCATCTGGAAGACGGCGATGTAGGTGATCGCGCTCTCCGGGCGCTGCGGCAGCAGCAGCGCGACCCGCTCGCCGCGCTGCACGCCGAGCGCCGCGAGCGCGTTGCTGAGACGGTTGGCCTGCTGCTGGATGTCCCAGAACGAAAAGGCCGCGCTCGCGCCCGACTCGTCTTCCCAGTACAGGGCGAAGCGCGAGCGGTCGCGCGCCCACCGGGCGCAGCAGGCGCGCGCGATATTGAAGCGGGGCGGAATCTCCCAGCGCCAGCTGCGGTAAAGCTCGTCGTAGCGATCCGTCAAGGCCGCACGCGTTTCGCTTTTTGTTGCGGTCGAGTTTACCATCGGCGAATTCCGTGGAACGGAGAATCCCGTGAAAACCGACGCGCTGGTGTTCGATGCCTACGGCACGCTGTTCGACGTGCATGCAGTCGTGCAGCGCTGCGAATTCTTCTGGCCCGGCGCGGGCACCCGGGTCTCGCAACTGTGGCGCGCAAAGCAGCTCGAATGGACCTGGCAGAGAAGCCTGATGCGCCGCTACGTTCCGTTTTCCGATGTCACGCGCGATGCGCTCGGCTACGCCTGCGAAACGCTCGGCCTTGCCCTCGACGAGAATCGGGCGGCGGCGCTGATGGCGGATTATCTGGCGCTCGCGACCTATGCCGACGTCGCGGACGCATTGGCGACGCTCAAGGCGGGCGGCTACAGGCTCGCGATCCTCACCAACGGCTCGCCCGACATGATCGAGCCGCTGGTCCGCAACCGCGGCATGCAGGAGGTGTTTGCCGCCGTCCTGAGCGTCGACGGGCTGAAAGTCTACAAGCCCGCCCCCGAGGTGTACCAGCTCGCCGCGCGCGAGCTCGCTTGCGCGCCGCAGAATGTCGGATTCGTGTCGTCGAACTGCTGGGACGCGCTCGGCGCGAAGTCGTTCGGGTTCCGCGTCTGGTGGATCAACCGGGGCGGCGCGCCGGTTGACCGCCTCGGCTTCGAGCCCGACGGCGTCCTCGCCGGGCTGGGCGAACTTCCCGGCAGGCTCGGCACATGAAGTTCTGCTCCAACTGCGCGTCGCTCGTGGTCAGGCGCGTGCCGCCGGGCGACAGCCTGCCGCGGTTCGTCTGCGACCAGTGCGGAGAGATCCACTACCAGAATCCGAAGCTCGTCGTCGGCAGCGTTCCCGAGTGGGACGGGCGGCTGCTGCTCTGCCGCCGCGCCATCGAGCCGCGCTACGCCTACTGGACCCTGCCCGCGGGGTTCATGGAGAACGACGAAACGACCGGAGAGGGCGCGTTGCGCGAGACGCTCGAGGAAGCGGGCGCGCGCGTCGAGCTGGCCGAGCCGTTCTCGCTGATCTCGGTGCCGCACGTCAACCAGGTGCACCTGTTCTTCCGCGCGCGCCTGATCGACCTCGAATTCCGCCCGGGCGCCGAGACGCTGGAGGTCGCGCTGTTCGAGGAAGCCCGGGTGCCCTGGCGGGAGATCGCCTTCCGCACCGTCGGCCTGACGCTGAAGCACTGGTTTGCGGACCGCGCGAAAGGGACTTTCGGATTTCACGCCGAAGACGTGACGCCCCGCTAGTGCGGTATATTGACGAAAAGCGGGACCACCGGTTCAACCTGCGCAACGCGAGGCCAGAGGAGGGCTCTTCCCATGACGATGCATCGGTGCACCAAGGCATTGCTCGTGCTGCTCCTAGTCCATGCGCCGCTCGCTGCGGCGGCGGAGCCGCCGAAACTCGATCCGGCGAACACGGCGTGGATGCTGACCGCCTCGGTGCTGGTGCTTTTCATGACGCTGCCGGGGCTGGCGTTGTTCTACGGCGGCCTGGTCCGTACCAAGAACATCCTGTCGGTCCTGATGCAGTGCTTTTCGATCGCCTGCATGGTGACGCTCGCCTGGGTGGTGGTCGGCTACAGCATCGCGTTCGGCGACGGCGGCGCGCTCAACGCCGGGTACGGCGGATTCGGCAAGTCGTTCCTGTCGGGCATGGACGTCAAGGCGCTCAAGGGCAGCATTCCGGAGACCGTGTTCGCGATGTTCCAGCTCACCTTCGCCATCATCACGCCGGCGCTGGTCGTCGGCGCTTACGCCGAGCGCGTGCGCTACTCCGGCATGCTGCTGTTCACCGTGCTGTGGCTGCTTTTCGTATACGCGCCGATCGCGCATTGGGTGTGGGGCGACGGCTGGCTGGCGAAGATGGGAATCATGGATTTCGCCGGCGGCACCGTGGTGCACCTCAATGCCGGGGTGGCCGCGCTGGTCACCGCGCTCGTGCTGGGGCGGCGCCGGGGCTTTCCCGAAACGCCGATGCCACCGCATAACCTGGCCATGTCGGTCACCGGGGCATGCATGCTCTGGGTCGGCTGGTTCGGCTTCAACGCCGGAAGCGCGCTTGCCGCCGACGGCGCGGCGGGAATGGCGATGCTGGTAACGCACATCGGCGCAGCGACCGGGTCGCTCGCCTGGATGTTCTGCGAGTGGCTGCGCTACGGCAAGCCCTCGGTGCTCGGCATCGTGACCGGCATGGTTGCCGGACTGGGGACCATCACGCCTGCATCCGGATTCGTCGGCCCGATCGGCGCGCTCGTCATCGGCGCCGCAGCCGGAGCGCTGTGCTTTTTCGCCACCAACTATATGAAGCGCTCGCTCGGCGTGGACGACTCGCTGGACGTATTCCCGGTGCACGGGGTCGGCGGCATACTCGGCACGACGCTCACGGGCGTGTTTGCCGCCTCGGCCCTGGGTGGGGTCGGGTACGCCGAAAAAGTGACCATGGGCGATCAGGTGCTGGTGCAGCTCGTCGGGGTGGTTTCGGTCGCCGCATGGTCCGGCGTGATCACGCTGGTCCTGCTCAAGATCACCGATGCGCTGACGGGCATGCGCACCACCGCGGAAGAGGAGACCGAGGGGCTCGACACGGTATTGCACAACGAGACCGGGTACAACCTGTAGCCCCGGGCGACGCGCTGCGGGCGCCCGCCCCGCTACAATGCGCCCCGAGGGCACCGGCTCATGGAGCGAAGACAGTTCATCAAGCTCTGCGCGGCATCCGCCGCGGCGGGCGTGACGCCCGCCGCGGCGCTCACCGACGCGACGGCGCACTTCTATGCCCGCGTCAAGCTCCTCGACGAGAACCGCGGCGCGCTTCGCGCCGGCTCGATTGCGCCGCACCGCAACCTGATCTTTCATTACCCCTACGAGACGACGCCCTGCTTTCTGCTCAACCTGGGGCGTCCGGTGGACGCCGTCACCCGCCTCAAGACTGCCGACGAGCGCGGCTACGAGTGGAAGGGCGGCGTCGGGCCGGGACGTTCGGTGGTCGCCTACTCGGCGATCTGCGCGCACCAGCTCGCCTACCCGACGCGCGACATCAGCTTCATCAGCTACCGCACGGAACGCAGCGCACGCAATCGCCACGGCAACGTCATCCACTGCTGCGCCGAACACAGCCAGTACGATCCCGCCGAAGGCGCGCGCGTGGTGGCGGGCCCGGCCCGACAGCCGCTTGCGGCGATCCTGCTCGAGCACGATGCCGCGACCGACGAACTCTACGCCGTGGGCACGCTGGGGGGCGAGATGTTCGAGAAATTCTTCGTCAAGTACGGCTTCCGCCTCGGGCTCGAGTACGGCGACGGCGTGAGGAAATCAGCGAGTGGAATGACGGCCGTGACCTCGCTCGAGAACTACTGCCGCCAGCAGGTGAGGTGCTGAGGAGGATCGGGAGCGGTCGCTCCCGTGCGGCGGCGTGATTCCCTGGCTCGGCGCGGGAGACGATTTTCCTGCGGTCGAACGCGCGCTCAGGGAACCGAACGGCCTGCTGTGCGCCGGCGCCGACCTCAGCCTGCGGCGCCTCCTCGCCGCCTACCGCCGCGGCATCTTTCCCTGGTTTTCGGGTCGCGAGCCGATCCTGTGGTGGTCGCCCGACCCGCGCATGGTGCTGTTCTGCGACGAGTTCCGGATCCCGCGTTCGCTCGCGAAAAACGTGCGCAACAAGGGCTACCAGGTGCGCATCGACACCGCGTTCCGCGAGGTGCTCGCGGGCTGCGCTGCGCCGCGCCGCGCCGCGCACGGCTCGAAATCCGGGGGCGACGCGGGCACCTGGCTCGGCGAGAGCATGCGCGCGGCGTACGCCGAGCTGCACCGCGCCGGATACGCGCATTCCTTCGAGTGCTGGTGCAACGACGGGCTGGTCGGCGCACTGTACGGCGTCGCGCTGGGCCGCATGTTCTACGGCGAATCGATGTTTTCGCGCGCGACCGATGCCTCCAAGGTGGCGCTCGTCGCGCTCGTCGAGGAGCTGCGGCGGCGCGGCTTTCCGCTCATCGACTGCCAGGTGAACACGCCGCTGCTCGCTTCGCTCGGGGCGCGCGAAATCCCGCGCCGCGAATTCTTGCGCCGCCTGCAGGCATTGGTAAACTACCCCGAGCCGACGGGGAAATGGACGCGTGTCAAACCTCAATGACCTGCCGCATGCGGTCCTGCAGTTCTACGTGACCGCGCCCTATCCCTGCAGCTACCTGGCGGAGCGCCTGGCGCGCTCACAGGTCGCGACGCCGAGCCACCTGATCAACACCGCGCTGTACAGCGAGCTGGTCAAGTCCGGCTTCCGCCGCAGCGGCATCTTCACCTACCGGCCTCATTGCGACAGCTGCCGCGCCTGCGTTCCGGTGCGCATCCCGGTGGCCGAGTTCGTAACCAACCGCTCGCAGCGCCGCGCCTGGAAGCAGCACAGCGGGCTCACGTCGCACGCGCAGCCGCTCAAGTTCCGCCTCGAACATTACGCGCTCTACCTTCGCTACCAGTCGCGGCGCCATTCCGGCGGCGGCATGGACAACGACAGCCGCGACCAGTATTCGCACTTCCTGCTGCAGAGCCGCGTCGACACGCGGCTGATCGAGTTCCGCGATCACGGGCAGCTCTCGATGATTTCGATCGTCGATTACCTGCCCGACGGGCTGTCCTCGGTGTACACGTTCTTCGAGCCCGAGCGCCCCGGGGCGAGCTACGGCACGTACAACGTGCTGTGGCAGATCGATGCCTGCCGTGCGCTCGGCCTGCCCTACCTGTATCTCGGCTACTGGATCAAGGAGAGCTCCAAGATGGCCTACAAGGCGCGCTTCATGCCGATCGAGGGGTTCGTCGGCGGCGGCTGGAGGCGGCTCTCGTCGCGCGATCTCGGGTGAGACAATAGGAGCATGCTGTACGCGCTTGCGCGGCCGCTGCTCTTCGCGCTCGAACCCGAAACCGCCCATCAACTCACTTTCGCGCTCGCCGCTGCGCCGCTGCGCCTCGGTCTGCTGCGCTACCCGCGCGTGCCGTCGCATCCGGTGCGCGCGATGGGGCTCGAGTTTCCGAATCCGGTCGGCCTCGCCGCGGGGCTGGACAAGAACGGCGAGCACGTCGATGCGCTCGCGGCGCTGGGTTTCGGCTTCATCGAGGTTGGCACGGTCACGCCGCGACCGCAGCCGGGCAATCCGCATCCGCGCCTGTTTCGCCTTCGCGAAGCGCAGGCGCTCATCAACCGGCTCGGCTTCAACAACGTCGGCCTCGACGTTTTTCTTGAAAACCTGTCGCGCATCCGCTGGCGCGGCGTGCTCGGCATCAACATCGGCCGCAATGCCGATACCCCGAACGAGCGCGCCGCGGAGGATTACCTCGCCTGCCTGGAGCGCGTGCACGCCCGCGCGAGCTACGTCGCGATCAACGTTTCCTCGCCGAACACGGAGGGCCTTCGCGCGCTGCAGGAAAAGGAGCAGCTCGAGGCGCTGCTCGCGCGGCTTTCCGGCGCGCGCGCCCCGCTCGCCGACCGGCACGGGCGCCGCGTGCCGCTGGTGCTGAAGGTCTCGCCCGATCTCGAGCGCGGCCAGATTCGCGACATCGCGGCGGCGGTCCGGCGCCACCGGATCGACGGGTTGATCGCCACCAATACGTCGCTTTCGCGCAGCGGGGTCGAAGGGCTGGCGCGCGCGAGCGAGGCGGGCGGGCTCTCAGGCGCGCCGATCCGCCGGCGCGCGACCGAAGTGCTCGCCGCCTTCGCCGCCGAACTCAAGGGCGAGGTACCGCTCATCGGCTCGGGCGGCATTCTCGGCGGCGACGACGCGGCGGAAAAAGTCGCCGCGGGCGCATCGCTGGTGCAGCTCTACACCGGTCTCATCTACCGCGGCCCCGGACTCGTCGCCGAGTGCGGCGGTGCCATTGCTCGTGCGCATCGGCCTGCCGCGTGAACTGAAGGACGGCGAGTTCCGCGTCGCGCTCGCGCCCGGCGCGGCGAGCGAACTCGCCAGGGCCCGGCACGAGGTCCGGGTGGAACGAGGCGCGGGAGCCGGTGCCGGCTTTTCCGACCGCGAGTACGCCGCTGTCGGCGCGCGCCTTGTCGGCGCCGCCGAAGCGTGGGACTGCGAACTCGTGGTCAAGGTGAAGGAGCTGCAGGAGGCGGAATACGGATTGCCGCGCCGCGGCCAGATGCTGTTCTGTTTCCAGCATTTCGGGCCCGAGCCGCGGCTCCTCGATGCCGCGCTCGCCTGCGGCGCGACGTTCCTTGCGTTCGAGACCGTCGGCCAGGCCGATGCGAGTTTGCCGATCCTCGCGCCCATGTCCGCAATCGCCGGCCGCCTCGCGGTGCAGGTCGGCGCGTGGTGTCTGCAGAAGCACAGCGGCGGATCGGGCGTGCTGCTTGCCGGACTCGAAGGTGTGCGGCCGGGGCAAATCGTCATCCTCGGCGCGGGCAACGTGGGAGCCAACGCGCTTGCGGTGGCGCACGGAATCGGCGCACGCACGACCGTATTTGCCGGCAGCGCGCGGCGATTTGCGGCGCTGCGCGCGCAATTTCGCGAGCGCGTCGAGTTTCGCGCCAGCGCCGGAGGTCTGGAGCATGCGGTCGCCGAAGCGGACCTCGTCATCGGCGCGGTTCTCACGCCCGGCCGCATGTCGCCGAAGCTCATCACCCGGCCGATGCTGCGTTCGATGCGCGCGGGCTCCGCCCTGGTCGATGTCGGCATCGATCAGGGGGGAATCGCGGAAACCTCCCGCGCAACGAGCCACAGCGAACCGACCTACGTGGAAGAAGGCGTGGTGCATTATTGCGTGCCGAACATGCCTGCCGCCTGCGCGCGCACGGCGAGCCTCGCGCTCGACCGGGCGGTGCTGCCATTCGTGGCCGAGCTTGCGGGGCGCGGCCTAGGTGGCGCGCTCCGCGCCCGGCCCGAACTGGAGACGGCGGTACAGGTTCACGCCGGTCACGTGACCCACGAACACCTCGCGCGCGATACGCGCCGCGCCTGCGCCAGGCTCGAGACGGTGCTTTCATGAAGCGCGGCGTGGTCGCATGGATCGACGAAGCGCGCTGCATCGGCTGCACGCTGTGCATCGAGGCGTGCCCGGTCGACGCCATCACCGGCGCGCGAGGGCTCCTGCACACCGTGGTCGCCGGATGGTGCATCGGCTGCAGGCTCTGCCTGCCGCCCTGCCCGGTCGACTGCATCGCCATGGTCGCGCCGCCCGCACCGTGGGGCGCGGCGGACGCGCGAGCCGCCCAGCGCCGTTATGTTGCGCGCAGGGTTCGCCGTGCGCGCAGCCGCGCCGAGGCCCCCGTCTCGGATGCGCGCGAGCGCCGCGCGGTGATCGCCGCGCTGCTCGGGCGCGGAAGCGGCCGGCGCGCCCGCCCGAAGGAAGGCGGTTCGCGGTGAACCCCGCCCGGCGCCGCGAGATCTTCGAACGGCTGCGTGCAGCGAATCCGGCGCCGACGACGGAACTCGTCTATCGCACGCCGTACGAGTTGCTGGTCGCGGTGGTCCTTTCGGCGCAGGCGACCGACAAGTCGGTCAATGCCGCCACCGCGCGGCTGTTCGAGATCGCGGGCACACCCGAGAAGATGGTCGCGCTCGGCGAGAAAGGGCTGGAAGAGCACATCCGCACCATCGGCCTTTACCGCACCAAGGCGAAGAACGTGATCGAACTTTCGCGCCTGCTGCTCGGGCGGCACGGCGGTGCGGTGCCCGCCTCGCGCGAGGCGCTCGAGGCGCTGCCCGGCGTCGGCCGCAAGACCGCGAACGTGGTGCTCAACACCGCTTTCGGCGAGCCCACGGTCGCCGTCGACACGCATATCTTCCGGGTCGCCAACCGCACCGGGCTCGCACCCGGCAAGGATCCACGGCAAGTCGAGGCGAGGCTTCTCAAGTTCACGCCGCCGGAGTTTCTGCGCGACGCGCATCACTGGCTGATCCTGCATGGGCGCTATGTCTGCCTCGCGCGCAAGCCGAAATGCCCCGCGTGCCCGATCCGCGACCTGTGCGACTACCGCGGCAAGACCCGCGATGTTTGACCCGACGCGCGAGCAGGTCAGGGATTTCTTCTTCGCGACCTGGCGCAAGTACCGCGCCGGCGAGCCGCTCGCGGGGCTCGAGGCGCTCGCGCTCGAGGTGATCCTTGCGCATCCGGAATATCACGCGGCGCTTGCCGAACCAGAGCGCTTTCGCGAGCGGGAATACTTTCCCGAACTTGGCGAGCCGAATCCGTTCCTGCATCTGAGCATGCACCTCGCGATCGAGGAGCAGCTTTCGATCGACCAGCCGCCCGGCGTGGCGGGTCGGTTCGCTGCCCTCGCCGCCCGGCACGGCGATCGCCACGCCGCGATGCATGGCGCGATCGAGTGCCTCGCCGAAATGGTGTGGCGAGCGCAGCGCGACCACGCGCCGCCCGACGCAGTGGCGTACCTGAGCTGCCTGGAAGCGCGTGCGCGGCGCTAGCGCTGGAAATGCAGGCTCGACTTCTGGCTTGCGAACCAGGCCGAGAGATCCTCGATGTCCTGCCTGGAAAGGCCGGCCGTAAAGCCTTTCATGATGGCGTTGTTGCGCTTGCCCGATCGGTAGTCGGACAGCGCCTTGACCAGATAATCGTAGTGCTGGCCGGCAAGAATCGGCTGGTCGGGCGCCGACGGCTTCGCCCCGTCCGCGCCGTGGCATGCCGCGCAAACCTGGGCTGCTTTCGTCTTGCCCGCTTCCGCATTGCCCTTGGCCGACGCGTCCTGCGCCAGGCCCAGAACAAGCGCGAGGCAGACCGCGGCCCCGATCGGCAGCGAGTTCATTTCCCTGCTCCGCCGTAATACGCCGCCATGTCGGCCATGTCCTTCTCGCTCAAGCCTGCCGCGATGCCGCGCATCGACGGATGCGAGCGTTCGCCCGACTTGTATGCCTGCAGCGCGCGGATCAGGTAGGCCGGCTGCTGCCCGCCCAGTTTCGGCACGTGATAGACCTCCGGGTAGGCAGTCCGGTAGCCGGGAATGCCGTGGCAGCCCTCGCACATCGCGATCTTCTTGTGCGCCTCTCGGGCGTCACCGGCTGGAGCCGCCTGCTGGGCCAGGGCCGCCGGCGCCGAAAGCGCAAGCCCCGTTGCGAGGAGCGCTGCAGGAAATTGGCGGGACATGCGAGCGCGTTCTTCAGGCGAATCGAAACCGCGCGATTCTAGCGGAACGCCCCGGCGCTCACAACCCGCGGCGGCGCCTTTGCGCGGGTTGTTATAATTTCATTTTTCGCTGAAAGCCGCGCCATGCGCTTCTCCGGCTCGCCCGCGTACGTTTCCACCGACGACCTCACGCTCGCGGTCAACGCGGCGATCACGCTGCAGCGCCCGTTGCTGGTGAAGGGCGAGCCGGGCACCGGCAAGACGATGCTCGCGGTCGAAGTCGCCAGGGCGCTCAAGCTGCCGCTGCTCGAGTGGCACATCAAGTCCACGACCAAGGCGCAGCAGGGGCTGTACGAGTACGACGCCGTTTCGCGGCTGCGCGATTCGCAGCTCGGCGACCCGCGGGTGCACGACATCCGCAACTACATCGTGCGCGGAATGCTGTGGCAGGCGTTCAACGCCGACACGCCGGTGGTGCTGCTGATCGACGAGATCGACAAGGCCGACATCGAGTTCCCCAACGACCTGCTGCGCGAGCTCGACCGGATGGAGTTCTACGTCTACGAGACGCGCGAACTGGTGAACGCGCGCCACCGGCCGATCGTGTTCATCACCTCGAACAACGAGAAGGAGCTGCCCGACGCCTTCCTGCGGCGCTGCTTCTTCCACTACATCCGGTTTCCCGACAAGGAAACGATGGAGAAGATCGTCGGGGTGCATTTCCCGGGCCTGAAGAAATCGCTGCTGCGCGAGGCGATGGAGGTTTTCTTCGAGGTTCGCGAGGTGCCGGGGCTGAAGAAGAAACCGTCCACGTCGGAGCTCCTTGACTGGCTGAAGCTCCTGCTCGCGGAGGACATCCCGCCGGAGACGCTGCGCTCCAAGGAGCGCAAGGCGATCATCCCGCCGCTGCACGGCGCGCTGCTCAAGAACGAACAGGACGTGCACCTCTTCGAGCGGCTGGTATTCATGAGTCGGGCCCAGCGGCAGTAGCGCCGCTCGCCCGGTGGAAGGAGCGAGCAGCGTGACAGGGCCCCTGGAAAAGACGGTCAAGGTCGAATCGCCGGGCGGCGAACGCGAAGTCGCGGTGCTGTTTGCCGACATCGCCGGCAGCACCAAGCTCTACGAGGCGCTCGGCGACACCGAGGCGAAGGTCCTGATCGACGAGGCGCTCGTCGGAATGAACGTCATCACCAAGCGCCATCGCGGACGCGTCGTGAAGACGATCGGCGACGAACTGATGTGCGTGTTCCCGAGCGCCGAGCGCGGCTTTCTCGCCGCCACCGACATGCAGATCCTCGTCAACACGCTGCCGGTCGTGAAGGGCGTCAAGCGCATGATCCGCATCGGCTTTCATGCCGGTCCGGTGATCGAGCAGAAAGGCGACGTGTTCGGCGACACGGTGAACGTCGCCGCGCGCATGGCGGGCCTCGCCAAGGGGATGCAGATCATGACTTCGCGCAGCACCGTGGAGGCGCTGCCGCAGGCGCTGCGCCTTGCGACCCGCGTGATCGCCGCGGTCGCGCTCAAGGGCAAGGCGAACGACATGGCGGTCTGCGAAGTGCTCTGGCAGGAAGGCGACGACCTGACGATGGCCGCCAACTCGCTTGGCGCCGAGGAGTCCGCGGCAGAGCTGGTGGTGCGGCACCGCGGCGGGGAGGTCGTTCTGGGCGTCGGCAAGGCGTCGCTGTCCTTCGGGCGCGACCCGGGCAGCGAAGTCGTGGTCTCGGGCGCGAAGGCGTCGCGCAATCACGCCCGCATCGAGAAGCGGCGCGACAAGTTCTACCTGGCCGACCAGAGTACCAACGGCACCTACGTTGTATTTGCGGGCGAGCCTGAGATCGTGCTGCGCCGCGAAGAGGTCACGCTGCGCGGAGCGGGACGCATCGGGTTCGGCCAGAGCTGCGCCGCAACCGCCGACGACTGCGTGGAATTCGCGCTCCGGCGCTGAGCGCCTGAGGCATCGGCCCGGGCGCTGCGCTCAGGCCTTGAGGACCGACTTGCCGCGCGCCGGCGGCGCCGAGAGCAATCCCGCCGGGGGCGCGGTTTCCATCTTGCCGCGCACCGCTTCCTGCGCGCAGGCGGCGGTGAAAGTCACGCCCACCGCCTTGCCCGCCACCGCCCCGAGCACGAAGCACGCCTGGCCGAGCTTGCCGTTCAGCGGCTTGAGCACGTTCTCGGCAATGAGGTCGGAGGCGTTGCCTTCCGGCAATTCGAGCTGGAACGCGCTTTCGCCCGCGGGCTGCACGTCGAGCACTTCGCGCAGGCTGCGCAACTCGCGCAGCAGCGCCTTCGAGGCGGCGGCGTCGGGCAGCCCGCTCACATTCAAGCTTACCTTCTGCGAGCCGAAGCTGAAATGCGCGAGAAAGAAATTCTTCGAGAACTCGTCGCCGACGAGCCTGCCGATATCGACGAGCGCCGCGTCCTCCGTCGCCCAGCTCGTGTTCTTCGGCAGCTTCGTGTTGTTGTAGATCTCCTCGCCGGTCGCCCGCTCGATCGCCTTCACGGTCCAGGAGGTGAGCGCGGTCTTCGTGATCGTGAGCCCGGAGGCCGCAAGCTTCGCCGAAAGCTGCTTCACCTTCACTTCGCCGATGATGTGGAAGTCCGCGCTCTTCGCGTCCGGGCCGGTGCGCGTCTCGCCTTCGAGCGACCACGTGCGGAAGCCGAACGACTTGATCCGCTCCTTGATCGCGTTTTCGGCGAGTTGCGAGCGCGCCGGCGGCAGCGCCGTGGCGCTTTCGGCGTTGCTGATCTGCATCTGCACCGCGATTTTCGGATCGCCGTTGTTGCGGATGAATTCGATGCGCTCCTTGTCGCTCATCTGGTTGAGCGACTTCTGCACGTCGCGGACCTTGACGGTGGCGCGCGTCGCGAGCGCGACGAGGCCGTCCTTGCCGAGCTGCGGCGCGTCCTCCGACAGCGTCGCCTTGATGAATTCGCCGGAGCGGGGCAGGAACTTGTCCTGCACCCACTGGTAGTTGCGGTTGATCGAGTCGTGCGACACGTACAGCGCGAGCGCCTTTTCCACGAGCTGGCGCTTGGCGTCCGCGCGCGCGGCGCTTCCCGCCGCGGCCGCGTCGCCGTTGAATTTCGCCGGGTCGGCGAGGCCCACCGCGCTGATCGTCAGTACGCCCGGTTCTGCCGCTGGTGCCGTCGCAGTCGGCGCCGGCGCCGGGGCGGGCGAAGCAGCAACCGGTGCGGGCTTGAGTACCGCGACCTCCGCGGGCTGTGCCACGTCGGTTTTCTTCGACCCCATCCAGTACATCGTGCCGCCGATCGCGGCGACGACGATCGCCACGGCCGCTCCGGCCAGAACGCCGATGCTCAATTTCCTCCGCGGCGCCTCGGCCGCCGCGGGATGCGGAGCTGCCGCGACGGCCGGTGCAGCCTGTGCCGCCGGACGGATCTCCGTTTTCTCCACCAGTGTCGCGTCAGGCGCGGCCTCCACCCGCGTTGCATCCGCGCCCGCCGTCATCGCGGACGGGGCGCGGCCCTCGGCGACCGCGGCGATATCGGCCGCAAACTGCGCCGCCGTCTGATAGCGGTCGCTCGGACTCTTCGCCAGCGCGCGCCGGACCACCGCGTCCCACGCGGCGGGGAGCGTCGCGTTGAGCGTTGAGGGCGGCAGCGGTTCCTCCTTCAGCACCTTGTGCATGATTGTCGTCACGGCGCCGCTGAACGGCCGCTCGCCGGTGAGGAACTGATACAGGATGACGCCGCAGGAAAAGATGTCGCTGCGGCCGTCGACCGGCGTACCGAGGAACTGCTCCGGAGACATGTAGGACGGCGTGCCGAGCACCGTGCCGGCCTGCGTCAGCTCGGACGTTTCGATCCGGGCGATGCCGAAATCGGCCACCTTGACGACGCCGTTCTCGAGCACGATCACGTTCGCGGGCTTCATGTCGCGATGCGTGACGCCGTTGCGGTGCGCATGCTCGAGCGCGCCGAGGATCTCTCCCATGATGCGCGCGATGTCCTTGTTGCCGAAGCGTTGCCCGCTCTCGAAATAGTCCTTGAGCTCCTTGCCCTTGATGAATTCCATGGCGATGAACGCGACGCCGCTCTCCTCGCCGTATTCGTAGATCGAGACGATGTTCGGATGGCTCAGGCGCCCGGCCGCCTGCGCCTCGCGCTTGAAGCGCGCGAGCATTTCGCCCGCCGCCTGGTCGGTGCGCTCGGGCTTGATCGTCTTGATGGCGACGGTGCGCTCGATGAAGGGGTCGAACCCTTCGTACACGACGCCCATCGCGCCGCGCCCCAGCTCGCGGCGGATGGTGTACTTGCCGAGTTTGGGCGGAACCGAGGACGTCATCCGGAACGCGCCGCGCGATCCGTTACTTGTACTTGGAATCGATTTCCCAGACCGTCTTCTGCACCCGGCGCTGCACCATGGTGTCGAGCCCCACGCCGCCCTTGGCGCTTTGCTGCACGCCCATCACCGAAGTCGCGGTGGCGCCGACTTCCATCTTCTCTTCCGAATATCCCTGCGCCACCTGCTCGGTGGTGGTCGCATCCATGATCTTGAAGCGCATCCCGATCAGCCACACGCCGGTCGCGTCCTGCGTCTGCACCGAACCGGCGACGTGCCCTGCGGCCCCGGCGCCGAGGAATCCCAGCAGCCCGCCCACGGCACGGCCGTCAAAGCCCTGCCGGACCTCGGAAATCTGCTCGGCCTTGAGGATGTCGAACTTCACCACCCACTTGGTGGTCTTGAGCTTGCCCACCTGCATGGTCTGGCGCGCCTTGTCGGGATCGCCGAGGTTGTAGGCGAGCGCGATCTCGTTCATCAATGGCCCGAGGTTCGAGCGCTCGAGCACGCCGAAATTGGCCTGCGAAAGTTCCAGCTCGGCGTAATCGGCGATGTTGTTGGGGCCGAACTTCTGGACGAAGGTCGCGTTGTTGCTCTTGACATCGCCGGGAATGACCACGAGATCCGGGCCGCGCTTTGCCTTGTTGACGTACTCGACCGGCTTGTAGGCGGCCACGTCCGCCGCGGCATGTGCCTTCTGGGAAGTGGCGGTCCCGGCCGTGGGCGACGGATTGCCGAACGTCGGCTGGGCGGAAACATTCGCGCCCGCCAGAGCGCTCGCGACCGCCGCGATGAAGATGGCCTGTTTCATAAACCCTCCGTTCTGCTCGAGTGACGATCCGCCGCCGACGCCTATTTTCTGCGCGGCTCGGGCTGCTGACAATATTCGCTGTAGAGCCTGGCGACCACCTCTTCGGCCTGCTCGTTGATCAGGGTCAACGCCATCCCCTGCACGTCGGCGCCGCTGAACGACTGCGAATTGGCTTCGGCCTGGGCGACGCGCTTGCCGTCCGCGCCGGTGAGCGCGAAATGCATGCTGACCGCGACCTGGTTGACCGGGATCATGGGGTTGCGCATGGCGCGCGCCGAGATGAGGCCCTTCAGCGTATAGTTCGCCGCCAGCCGCTTCGCGGCCGAAAGCGCCGCGTCGGGATTGTTCTTGAAGTAGGCGTCGATCTCGGCCTGCGCGATCTGCTTGCGGATTTCCTCCTGCGTGTAGGTGCGCAGGCCGAGCTTCTGCAGCCGGGCATTGATGGCGTCGAAATGCGGGCTGAACGCCGCCTGCCGCGCCTGCACCACGCCGTTCACCTCCTCGCCGATCAGCACCATGATCTTGCGGTTCTTGATGCGGTCGAGGCAGGGCGTGGACAGCTGCGCGGCGATTCGTCGCTGGCGCTCGGCCTTGGCGGCCTCGCCCGCCTTGTCCTCGTTGGAGAACTTGAATCCCTGCGCCGCCGTGAACGCGGGCAGAGCGAGCAGCAGCAACGGAACGCAGAGTCGAAGTCGTGGCATGAGAGAATTTCTTGTGGGAATGCGGCAATGTACCCTTGTGCCGGTTCAGCCTTCAACCCCAGAGACGGATGAGCTCTCAGACCAGCGCCCGCAGATCCTCGAAGACGGATCAAGACAGCTTTGTAACGTACTGATCTAACGCAGACTTCTAATGCTCATCGACTTCTTCCTGAAGCTGAAATCGCACAAGCTCCCGGTCTCGATCAAGGAGTACCTGACGCTGCTCGAAGCGATGGGCAAGGGCGTGATCGGGCCGTCGGTGGACGATTTCTATTACCTCTCGCGCGCGACGCTGGTGAAGGACGAGGCGAACTACGACAAGTTCGACCGCGCGTTCGCCGAATTCTGGCAGGGCGTCGAAACCATCCCGGGAATCGAGACGCAGATCCCGCTCGAGTGGCTGCTGAAGCAGGTCGAGCTCACGCTCAGCGACGAGGAGAAGAAGCAGATCCAGGCGCTTGGCGGCTGGGAAAAGCTGATGGAGACGCTGCGAAAGAGGCTCGAAGAGCAGAAGGGCCGCCACCAGGGCGGCTCGAAATGGATCGGCACCGGCGGCACCTCGCCCTTCGGCGCCTACGGCTACAACCCGGAGGGCATCCGCATCGGCCAGGACCGCTCGCGCAACCGCTCGGCAGTGAAGGTCTGGGACCAGCGCGAATACCAGAACCTGGACGATTCGGTCGAACTCGGCACGCGCAACATCAAGGTGGCGCTGCGGCGCCTGCGCCGCTTTGCGCGCGAGGGTGCGCCGGACGAGTTCGACCTCGACGGCACGATCGACGCCACCGCACGCAAAGCGTACCTCGACATCCACATGCGGCCCGAGCGCCGCAACACCGTCAAGGTGCTGATGTTCTACGACATCGGCGGCACCATGGACGACCATGTGAAGCTGTGCGAGGAGCTCTTTTCCGCCTCCAAGACCGAGTTCAAGCACCTCGAGTACTACTACTTCCACAACTGCCTGTACGACTTCGTGTGGAAGGACAACCGCCGGCGCCACACCGAGCGCACGCGCACCTGGGACATCCTGCACAAGTACGGGCATGACTACAAGGTGATCTTCGTCGGCGACGCGACGATGAGCCCCTACGAAATATTGCAGCCGGGGGGCAGCATCGAATACTTCAACGAGGAAGCAGGCGCGGTCTGGGTCAAGCGGGTGACCGACATCTACGCCAAGTGCATCTGGCTCAATCCCGAGCCGGCCGAAATCTGGCCCTACCGGCAGTCGATCCAGGTGATCAAGGAGCTGATGGCGAACCGCATGTATCCGACCACGCTCGCGGGCCTGGAGCGCGCCATGCGGGCGCTGGTGAAGTAGCGGTCCCGCCTCTACGCGAGCAGCTCGCGGAGCGCGCGCCGGAATGCGGCCCCGGCTTCGTCCTGCCGCGTGTGGCGCCCTTCGCGCACCACCCAGGTTCCACCGACCATCACATCGCGTACCAGGTTTTCGCCGCCCGAGAAGATGAAGGCATTTGCGATGCCGTCGGCGGAGTGCGCTTCGAGATCGACGTGCGCGCCGTCCAGCACCACCAGGTCGGCGCGCAGCCCCGCGGCGAGCGCCCCTGCCCGTCGTCCGAGCGCCCATGCGCCACCCGCGGCCGCCTCGAGCCAGAGCGTCGTGCCCACGGCGCGCGTGCGCTCCCCGACAACGAGGTTGCGGCGCTGCGCGGCCAGCCGTTGAACGTATTCGAGCAGGCGCAGTTCCTCGACCGGGCTGCGCGAGACGTGGCTGTCGCCGCCGATGCCGTAGCGACCGCCTGCAGCCCGGTAGTCCTGCAGCGGAAATATTCCGTCGCCGAGATTCGCTTCGGTGCTCGGGCACAGGCCGGCCACCGCCCCGGAATGCGCGAGCCCCTCGGTCTCCCGCCTGCTCATGTGGGTCGCGTGCACGATGCACCAGCGCTCGCCGATTTCGCCGGACCCGAGCAGCCATTCGACGGGCCGCTTCACGCTCCAGGCAACGCAGTCCTCGACCTCCCTTTGCTGCTCGGCGGCGTGGATGTGGATCGGTACGGTTTCGCCGAGCGCGCGGCTCCCTGCGACCAGCTCCGAGAGTCCGGCCGGATCCACGGCGCGCAGCGAATGCGGCGCGACCCCGACGCCAAAGTCGGGATTGCCGCCGGCGGCGCCTTTCACGGTCTCGGCGATGCGCAGGATCGTGGCCGGGTCGCTGCGGAACCGCGCCTGCTGCGGCAACAAAGCCCGCCTGCCGAAATTCGAATGCGCGTAGAGCGAAGGCAGGCAGGTGAACGCGATCCCCGTGTCGCGCGCCGCCTCGAGGTGCCTGAGCGCAAGCTCTGCGGGCTGCGCATACGCCGAACCATCGGGCGCATTGTGGAGGTAATGGAATTCGGCGACTGCGCTGTAGCCGCTTCTGAGCATCTCGACATACAGGTGCCGCGCAATGGCGCAGGCCTGATCCGGCGTGAGGCGCGCGACGAACCGATACATCAGTTCGCGCCAGGTCCAGAAGTCGTCCTCGCCGGCGCCGCGCACCTCGGTCAAGCCCGCCATCGCCCGCTGGAACGCGTGCGAATGAAGGTTCGACATGCCGGGAAGCGCGGGGCCGGCAAGCCGCTCGGCGCCCGCGGGCGAAGCGTCCGGCGCGACCGACGCGAAGGCGCCGTTCGCGGCGACGGAAATGCGCACGTTGCGCGCCCAGCCCCCGCCGAGCAGCGCCTCGTCCGCGAAGTAGGTCTTCATGCGTTGTTATGATAGCCGCATGCACGATGCGGTCTGGCTGAACTGCAATCTGGCGACGCTGCGCGAGGGCGGCGCGCCGTACGGCGCGATCCGGGACGGCGCACTCGCGGTGCAAGGCGGGAGGATCGCCTGGGCGGGAGCGAGGCGCGAGTGGCGCGGGGGCGCGCGCGCCGAGCACGATGCGCGCGGTGCCTGGATCACACCGGGACTGATCGATTGCCACACCCACCTCGTGTACGCCGGGAACCGCGCAAGCGAATTCGAGCTTCGCCTGCAGGGCAAAAGCTACGAGGAGATTGCCCGGGCGGGAGGCGGCATCCACGCCACCGTGCGCGCGACGCGGGAAGCGTCCGAAACCGCGATTGTGGCAAGTGCAGCGAGGCGATTGCGGCAGTGGCCGGCCGAGGGCGTCACGGTGGTCGAGATCAAGTCCGGCTATGGCCTGGACCGCGCCTCCGAACTGAAGCTCCTGCGCGCGGCGCGTCAAGCCGGTGAACAGGCGCAGGTGACAGTGAAGGCCACGTTTCTCGGCGCGCACGCGGTTCCCGAGGAGTACCGGGACCGCGCCGAGGACTACGTTTCGCTGCTCTGCGAAGACCTGATGCCCGCGGCTGCACCGCTGTGCGACGCGGTCGACGCGTTCTGCGAGGCAATCGCGTTCACCGCCAGGCAAACGGCGCGTGTATTCGCGGCGGCGAAAAAGCACGCGCTGCCGGTGAAGCTGCACGCCGACCAGCTCTCCGATTGCGGCGGCGCGCAGCTCGCAGCGCAGTACGGCGCGCTCTCGGCCGACCATCTGGAATATTCGAACGAAGCCGGCATCGAGGCGATGGGCCGCGCCGGCACGGTCGCCGTGCTGCTGCCGGGCGCGTTCTATTTCCTGCGCCAGGCGCAGCGCCCGCCGGTTCGCGCGCTGCGCCGCCACCGCGTACCGATCGCGCTCGCCACCGACCACAACCCGGGCTCCTCGCCGCAGACTTCGCTCCTGCTCGCGATGAACATGGGCTGCACGCTGTTCGACCTCACGCCCGAGGAAGCGCTCGCCGGCGTGACGCGCAACGGCGCGCGCGCGCTCGGGATGCAGGCCACGCACGGCACGCTGGAACCCGGCAAGCAGGCCGATCTTGCGCTGTGGGAGATCGATGCGCCGGCCGAGCTCGCCTACGCGATCGGGGCTAATCCCTGCGTCGCACGCGTCCGAGCCGGAAATGTGTCGGGCGGGTGTTAAAGTCTGGACCGTTGTCGCTTGACGGAAGAAACGGCCGGTTTCGACCCCTATGTATAGATCTCAACTATGCGTAGTTGTGTTGGGAAGAATAACGCCGTCCCCTGCGGCGCGGCGGATCAGGAGCCGGCGCGTTCTTTACATAGTTACAGGGTCTGCAAGAACCGCATGAGCGCGTCCGGCGCCCGAAACCGCTGCACCCTGGTGTCGGGTGCTTCCAGGCGTGCGAGGGCCTTCTCCTTCATCGCGATGTCTGCCTGAACGTAGCGTGTGCTCGAGGTACGGGCGCAGCATGTGACGCGGTGCGGCGTCCCCCACGGGGCCTGCAATCAGTTCTTGCTAGTCGCACTGTGGCGAAAGGCCTTGTTGACCACTTCTTCCGCGCGCCTGACCTCGGCGTCGGTCATCCATTCGAAGTGTGATTGTCGTTTGTTCTTCGAGAGAGATCCCTTGTTCTGGTGAACGAGGCGGATGAACAGATCGAGAGCATGCGCGGGCCAGTCCAGCTCTGCCTTGAGCGCGCCATACGCCTTGTCGAACCCGAGTAGGAAGGAGATCTCCTTCTCCAGGTCGTGCGTGATCGTGCGTTCAAGCGCCCAGAACAGAAAGGAAGCCTGGTCGGTGGCGTCGAAATAGCGAAAGTAGAGCGCGTCGTTTCCCTTCGCCGGAATCTTCGGCGTGCCCGGATCGTATTCCGTGCGTGCACGCATCGGCCTCGAGAATCGCTCGAGGGCGTGAACGTATTCGTCCAGATTGGCCAGGATTACGGCAGAAACGGGGAGAACGATTCCTTTGGGCGTGAAACCGCTCATGGAAAGTGCGTCATGGATCAGAAATCGGTGCAACCGGCCGTTCCCGTCCATGAACGGATGGATGAACACGAAACCAAAGGCCAATACTGCCGCCGCGACCACCGGATCGAGGTTGTCCGGCCTGGCTCTAAGGGCTTCCGAGAACGCGACGAGCCCGTCCATCAGGTCGCGTACATCCTCCGGGCGGGGAGGCACGAAATCGATCTTCTTGCGATAGCCGAGGTCCTGCCCGACCCAGTTTTGCGCCATTCGATATGAGCCTTCGTGAAAACGCGCGTCTAGGACCGCGTTCTGGACCTGTACGAACCGTTCCTCCGAAAGCGGGATGCCGAGTTCGGATTCCCTCAGCAAGTCTGCGAATCGTTTTGCGCGATCGGGACTCGGCTTTTCGCGTTCCACTTCGAACGAAGAATGTGTCTCCTTGAGATACAGGAACGCAGCCGCCCGGCGGAGCAGGTCCGCGTCGTACTTCGCGATCGTGTCATGGGTGCCCTTCGTCAGATTCTTCTGAATCATCGCCTTCAATGAATCGGTCTTGCGCACCAGCGGGCAGAAGCGTCGATTCCCGGGAAGATTGTCGATTACCCGGAACTTCCCATTTCTGGGCCCGTCTGCAAATGCGAATTGCAGGGTGTCATCGACCACTCGGACATACGAGGCTCTTGGTGCAACTTTCGCATCGATCTGGTCACCTGTTAGCCACTCGTACAGATAGCCAATACGCCGGGCGAAACTCGATTCAGGCTTATCGGCAAGATTTCTTTCTATCTCCGCTCGGCCTGTCTTTGTGAATAAGAGCGCGAGCACTTCCAGATTGAGCCCTTCGTAGCGAAGGGCGAATTGGAGGTTGCCAATCAGGGTTGGGGCGGGCCTGTAAGTAGTCTGAAACTGCAGCAGCTGTAGTTCGCCGTTTTCGGTTGCTTCCCTGCCTCGGACGGCCGAGTCGATTACAGCCATCGTGGCGGGCTGGCGGGCCGGCAACTGGTAGCGCTCGACGAGGTTTGCGTAGCCAGCGAGTTCTCGTGCCATAGAGCCTCTATAAGACGCCTGGTGATTCCACAGTTCTCCTGGGTATCTGAATCTTATCTAAAAAACGGCCGCGATGCTATTTATGGATTAATAATAAATTTGCGGCCGTTTTATGGAAGCACCAGGCAGCTTTTAGAGATAGGGGCGCAGGGGGCTGGACGGAATCGCGGTACGGCGGTCAACGCGACTCGAAAACAGGGATATCACGCGAGTGACCGGCCGTGGCCGATAACGGGCATGCTCGCCTGGCGCCGCGTGGTCAAACTAGACGCTCGAGCGCAACTTACCGCCGATGAGGAGAAAGAGCTCGAGCAACGTCCTGAGCTGCGGCCGCAGCCTGCGGGCGAGCTCGTCGCGGAAAGCATAGGGCGGCCGCTCGTCCATGTAGGTGGCCTCCGAAAGCTCGAGCTGTACGGCGTGCACGCCGTTGGCCGGGTCGCCGTATTGGCGGGTGATGTAGCCGCCCTTAAAGCGGCCGTTGAGCACGGCGCTATGGCCTTCGACCGACTTGAGGAGGGCCTCGCCCAGCCCCGGGGCGCAGGATCGGCCTTCGGCGGTGCCCAGGTTCAGGTCGGGGAGCTTGCCCGGGAAGAAGCGCGGCAGCTCGGAGAGGATCGAGTGCGCGTCCCAGAGGAGCGCGTAGCCGTGCGCGCGCTTCAGGCGCTCGAGCTCCTGCCCGAGTTTCGCGTGATAGGGCTGCCAGTACTGCTCGATGCGCGAGCGCACTTCATCCTGCGAGGGCGCGAAGCCGGAGAGGTAGAGCGGCTCGCGGTAAAAGGTGTCGAGCGGCACGATGCCGGTCGTGTCCTGCCCGGGATAGAGATTGGCGTCGTCGGGCGGGCGGTTGAGGTCGACGACGTAGCGCGAATGCGTGGCGACGAGCACCGAGGCGCCGAGCGCGTCGAGAAAATCGTAGAGCCGCTCCAGGTGCCAGTCGGTGTCGGGCAGGGGCTTCGCCGCGCTCGCGAGGCGCGGCGCGAGCCAGTCGGGCACGTGCGTGCCTGCGTGCGGCATCGAGACGAGGAGGGGCGTGCGGCCTTCGCGAAAGCGATAGAGCTCCATCACGCGCGAGCCCACGAGCGATTGCGCCCTCTTGATCGTGCTACGCGCTCGGGGCGGCGACCGGCGGGCGCACGCCCTGCCGCGCCGCGCGCCGTGCGAGGCGCGTATCGAAGCTGACGAACTTCCCGGCGCACGTTCGTGTCCTCGCCGATCACGCGTGCCTCCGGGTCTTGCGCTTCGTTCGCTCGTCTTCGGCGAGCACGATCGCCGCGATTGCAGCCTGCTCCCGCGCCGCGGGGAGCTTGCGTCCCCGGTGCGAGAGCATCCCCGCGATCGCCCGCACCTGCGCCGCCCGGTCGGTCTTCCTCGGGCGCGCGACGAACCCCTCGCCGGGCAGCAGCTCCACGGCGAGCTCGGCCCCCCTGCCCAGTCCGAGCGCCTGTCGGACACGCCTCGGGATGATCATCTGGCCCTTGCTCGATACGCGGGCGTTTTCCATCGCCGGCCGCCCAATTCCTAAGACGAGACGGCAAGACAATGCCGCCGCGGTCGCCCGAGGTCAACCCGGGCGCGCCTCGTCCGAGGGCAAGAGCCCCGGAACGAAGCGCCGGAACGCGCCGGCCTCCACGAGCGCCCGGATCGCCCCGATGTCAGGCGCGAAATAGCGATCGTGGTCATAGAAGGGCACGCGCTCGCGCACCAGCGCATGCGCCTGCGCGAGCAGCGGCGAAGTCCTGAGCGGCGCGCGGAAGTCGATCCCCTGCGCCGCCGCGAGCAGCTCGATCGCCACGATGCCCGCCGTGTTCCCGCCCATCTCGCCGAGGCGCCGCGCCGCGAACGTCGCCATGCTCACATGATCCTCCTGGTTGGCGGAGGTCGGCAGGCTGTCCACGCTCGCCGGATGCGCGAGCGACTTGTTCTCGCTCGCGAGCGCGGCCGCGGTGACCTGCGCGACCATGAAACCGGAATTCACCCCGCCGTGCTCGACCAGGAACGGCGGCAGCCCGGACAGGCTCGCGTCGATCAGCAGCGCGATGCGGCGCTCGGAGAGCGCTCCGATTTCGGCAATCGCGACGGCGAGCGCGTCCGCGGCGAGCGCGATCGGCTCAGCGTGGAAATTGCCGCCGGAGACGAGTTCTCCGCGATCGGCGAAGACGAGCGGATTGTCGGTGACCGCGTTGGCCTCGGTTTCGAACACGCCGCCCGCGTAGCGCATCTGTTCCAGGCACGCGCCCATGACCTGCGGCTGGCAGCGCAGGCTGTACGGGTCCTGCACGCGCGGATCGCCTTCCAGGTGCGAGCGCCGGATCTCGCTCTGCGCGAGCAGCCGCGCATAGTGCGCGGCCACCTCGCGCTGCCCCGCGTGCCCGCGCAGCGCGTGGATGCGCTCATCGAATGGCGCATCGCTGCCCGCCGCGGCATCGACGGAAAGGCTCCCGGCGACGACCGCAGCGGCGAACGCGTCCTCCGCGGCGAAAAGCCCGATCAGCGCGAGAGCGGTGGAGACCTGCGTGCCGTTGAGGAGCGCCAGACCCTCCTTGGGGGCGAGCCGGATCGGCGCAAGCCCCGCCTTGCGCAGCGCCGTGTCCGCCGGAACAATCTCGCCGCCGGCGCGCACGTTGCCGAGCCCGAGCATGGCGAGCGCGAGATGCGCCAGGGGCGCAAGGTCGCCCGAGGCGCCGACCGACCCCTTGGCCGGAATGACCGGATAGATGCCGGCGTTGTAGAGCGCGACCAGCGAATCCACCAGGCGCGGTGTGACGCCGGAAGCCCCCGGGGCGAGACTCATGATCTTGAGCGCGAGGACAAGGCGTGTTGCGGCGTCGTCCAGCGCCGGTCCGGTTCCGGCCGCATGCGAGAGCACGATGTTGGTCTGCAGCCGCTCCAGTTCTTCGGCCGGGATTCGCGTCTGCGACAGCCTGCCGAATCCGGTGTTGACTCCGTACGCCGGCTTGCCCGAGGCGACGATGCGCTCGATCGCCGCGGCGCCCGCGCGCAACTGCGGCAGGCAGGCCGGGTCCAGCGCGATCGGCGGCGCTTCGCGCGCGATCGCGCGCAACTGCGCGAGGGAAAGAGGGCGTTTCCCCAGGAGCAGCGTCATCGCCCGAGCATCGGGAGATTCAGTCCCATCTCGCGCGCGCAAGCGATCGCGTCCTCGTATCCCGCGTCGGCGTGCCGCATCACGCCGCTCGCCGGATCGTTCCACAGCACGCGCTCGATGCGCCGCGCCGCCGCCTCGGTGCCGTCGCACACGATCACCAGGCCGGCGTGCTGCGAGTAGCCCATGCCGACGCCGCCGCCGTGGTGAAACGACACCCAGGTCGCGCCGCTGGCGCAGTTGAGCAGCGCGTTGAGCAGCGCCCAGTCCGAAACCGCGTCCGAGCCGTCCCGCATGCCCTCGGTCTCGCGGTTGGGGCTCGCCACCGAGCCGGAATCCAGGTGGTCGCGGCCGATCACGATCGGCGCCTTGAGTTCTCCGGTCCGCACCATGTCGTTGAACGCGAGGCCCGCCCGGTGCCGCTCGCCAAGGCCGATCCAGCAGATGCGCGCCGGCAATCCCTGGAACTTGATGCGCTCGCCCGCCATGTCGAGCCAGCGGTTGAGCATCGCGTCCGCGGGAAAAAGCTCGCGCATCCTCGCGTCGGTGCGCACGATGTCTTCCGGGTCGCCGGAAAGCGCCGCCCAGCGGAACGGCCCCTTGCCGCGACAGAAAAGCGGCCGGATGTAGGCCGGAACGAACCCCGGATAATCGAAGGCATCCTTCACCCCGACATTCTTCGCTTCCTGCCGGATGTTGTTGCCGTAGTCGACGCACGGAATGCCCATCGCCTTGAACCCGAGGATCGCCCGCACGTGATTGGCGATCGATTCGCGCGCCGAGATCGCGACTTCCTCGGGGTCTTTCCGGCGCAGGTCCTTCCATTTTTGCAGCGACCAATGCTCCGGGAGATAGCCGTTCGAGGGGTCGTGGGCCGAGGTCTGGTCGGTGACCAGGGAGGGCTTGAACTGGGTTGTCCTCGCGATCTGCAGGATCCGGGGAACGAGTTCGGCGGCGTTGCCGAGCAGGCCGACCGAAACCGGGCGCGTCGCGCCTTGCAGAATGGCGAGCGCCTCGTCGAGGGTTCGCGCGTGGCGATCCAGGTATCCGGTTTTGAGGCGCATCTCGATGCGCCCGGGATCGCACTCGATGGCGAGCATCGAGGCGCCCGCCATCGTCGCGGCGAGCGGCTGCGCCCCGCCCATGCCGCCGAGCCCGGCGGTGAGAATCCAGCGCCCCGACCAGTTGCCGCCGTAGTGCCGCCGCCCGGCTTCGGCGAAGGTCTCATAAGTCCCCTGCACGATCCCCTGGCTGCCGATGTAGATCCACGAGCCAGCGGTCATCTGCCCGTACATCATCAGGCCCTTGCGGTCGAGCTCGTTGAAGTGCTCCCACGTCGCCCAGTAGGGCACCAGGTTGGAATTCGCGATCAGGACGCGCGGTGCATCGGGGTGCGTGCGAAAGACGCCGACCGGCTTGCCCGACTGCACGAGGAGCGTTTCATCGGCATCCAGCCTCTTGAGCGCTTCGACGATTCTCTCGAAGCACTCCCAGTTGCGCGCCGCCTTGCCGATGCCGCCGTACACCACGAGCTCCTCGGGGCGCTCGGCGACCTCGGGATCCAGGTTGTTCATCAGCATCCGCAGCGGCGCTTCGGTGAGCCAGCTCCTGGCGTTGAGGGCGGTTCCGCGCGGGGCGCGCACGAGGCGCGGGGTCGTCGTCTGGTTCATGGCTGGAATAATATGCTGGCGCAATCCCTCACGGAAGCAAGCGGTGCCCGAGCTTTACCTGCACTACCTCAATTGCCCCGACGTCGAGGCGCTCGCCCTGACCGACCGGGAGATCCTCGACTCGATCGAGGCCGCCCTGCTCGCCCAGGGGCGCGGCCAAACGGTGATCGAGCCGCGAACGCACCTCGTTCCGGAAAAGGACTTCCCCGGGCATTTCAACGTGCTGCGCGGCTATGTGCGGCCGCTCGTGCTCGCCGGCGTCAAGGTAGTGGGCGACTATTACCGCAATCACGAAATCGGCCTGCCCTCCGAGCTCGCGCTCCTCAACCTGTTCGATCCGAGGACCGGGGCGCCGGTCGCGGTGATCGACGCTTCCGCGATCACCGACATGCGGACCGGAGCGGTGACGGCGATCGGCGCCTGGCACCTTGCCCGCAGGGACGCAAAGGTGCTGGCACACATCGGTGCGCGCGGCACCGCGTACTGGAACGTGCGGCTGCTCGATTCGCTGTTTCGCTTCGACGAAATCCGCGTCCACTCGCGCCGGCCCGAAAGCCGCGGCGCGTTCGCCGCCCGCCTCGAGCGAGACCTCGGCAGGAAGATCGTCGTGGCCGAGGACTGGGAATCGTGCGTGCGCGGCGCCGACATCGTGGTGGAAGCTTCGCGCCTGGAACGACCCGAGCCGCTGCTCAAGACCGCCTGGATCAAGCAGGGCGCCTGCGTGATTCCGTACGGAACGATGAGCGCGGTGGAGCTTTCGCTCACCGACATCATGGACAACATCGTAGTGGACGACTGGGGACAGGCGCGCGCCGGACCGTTCGGCGCGCTGCGCGCGCACGTGGACACCGGGCGCCTTTCGGAGAAGAACCTGCACGCCGAGCTCGGTCAGATCGTGGCGGGATTGAAGCCCGGTCGCGAGCGCGACGAGGAAACGAACCTTTTCTGGCACCGTGGAATGTCGCTTTCGGACATCGCACTCGGTGCGGCGCTGCTGGACAAGGCAAGGCGCCTCGGCATCGGCCAGAGGCTGCGATTCCGGTGATGCCGATCGCGAACGCCCGCATGTATTCGGCGACGCCGGCCGCGAAAAAGGCGTGGATGGAGGTGCTCGGCTGGACGCTCGCGCAGGCGGGCCTTGGCTGGGAGGTGGTGGCGCACGATGCGCCCGCGCCGCTTGCCGAGCTGTGGGCGCGCAGCGATCTCGGCTGTGCGCTCATGTGCGGTCTGCCCTACTCGCAGCGCGCGCCGCGTCCCACCTTGATCGCCGCGCCGCTGCCGTCTCCCGGGCGCTACGGCGGGCGACCCGTTTATTTCACGGACATCGTGGTTCGCGCCGATGCGCGCTACGCGACGCTCGAAGACACGTTCGGGGGCGTGGCCGGCTACACGCTGCCGGACTCGATGTCCGGGTGCGTGGCGTTTCGCGCCCATCTGCTCCGCTACCGGAACCGGCACGGGTCAAAGCTCTATCGCGCCGCGGCCGGCGGCTTTCTCAATGCAAGGCGCGTGATCGAGGCGCTCGACGCGGGCGAGATCGATGTCGGCCCGCTCGACAGCTATTACCACGACCTGCTGCGAAGGAACGACCCGGTGCTCGCGGCGAAGGTGCGGGTCATCGAAAGCACCGGCGCCGTGCCGATCCCTCCGTTCGTGGCGACCGCGTCCCTCGCGGCGAGCGAGCTCGAGCGGCTGCGCGCGGCGTTCCTTGCCGCCTCCGAGGCGAGCGCGCTCGCGGCGCAGCGCGATACGCTGCTGCTCGCCGGCTTCGCCGTGCCTCCGGAGTCGCACTACGACTCGATTCGCGAGATACTGGCAGCGTCACGGCAGTTTGCCGACGCCTGGTAACGCAAAGGAGGTCACCATGAGGCGATTCCTGCTCACGATCCTGGCGGCACTCCTGCCGACCGTCGCAGCGGCTCAGGCGTATCCGGCAAAACCGGTGCGCATCATCAACCCCTTCACTGCGGGCGGGCCAATCGACTTGCTCGCGCGTGCCGTCGGCCAGAAGATGAACGAAGCGTGGGGGCAGCCGGTCGTGGTCGAAACGCGGGCGGGCGCCGCCGGAAACATCGGGATCGAGTACGTCGCGAAAGCGGAGGCGGACGGCTACACGCTTCTCGTCATGCCGACGGGCAACGCAGTCGTCAATCCGCACATCTTCGCGGACCTGCGTTACGACACCTTCAAGGATTTTGCGCCGGTAACGCTGCTTGCGACGGTGGAGAACGTCCTGGTGGTGCACCCGAGCGTCAACGCGAACAGCGTGCAGGAGCTGATCGCGCTGGCGAAGTCCAGTCCCGGCAAGCTCTCGTTCTCCTCGCCGGGCATCGGCAGCCAGGCGCACGTCGCCGGCGAGATGCTCAAGTCGATGGCCGGAGTGCAGATGCTGCACGTCCCCTACAAAGGGATGGCGCCCGCGATGAACGATCTTCTCGGTGGCCAGGTAAGCTTCATGCTCCTGTCCATGTCGTCGGCACTCAAGAATGTGCAGGCGGGCAAGCTACGCGCGCTCGGCGTGGCGAGCCTGAGGCGCTCCTCCGCAGCCCCCGATCTGCCGACCATCGCCGAGCAGGGCCTGCCGGGCTTCGAGGCAGTGTCGTGGTACGCGCTGATGGCACCGGCGGGAACACCGGGAGCGATCGTGCAGCGAATCTACGAAGAAGCGGCTCGCGCCCTGAGCGCGCCCGAGGTGCGCGAGCGGCTGCTCGGGCTTGGCGCCAATCCCGTCGGCAACACGCCGACGGAGCTTGCCGCGATGCTCAGGCGGGAGTACGCAACCTGGGGAGAATTCATCCGCAAGCAGGGCATCAAGGCACAGTAGCGGCGCCGGGCTTCGCGCTGCGGGAGCGCGCTGCTAGCCCCACACCTGGCGCGCGGTCTCGAGCATGACGTCGATCTTGCGCCACTGCTCGTCCTCGGTGAGCAGGTTCCCGGCGATTCCCGAGGCGAATCCGCACTGCGGACTCAGCGCGAGCTGCTCGAGCGGCGCGAAGCGCGCCGCATCGTCGATTCGCCGGCGCAGCTCCGGCACGCTCTCGACCGTTCCGACCTTGGTCGTGATGAGGCCCAGGACGATCGTCACGCCGCGCGGCACGAAGCGCAGCGGCTCGAAGCCGCCGGCGCGCTCGCTGTCGTACTCGAGCAGCAGCCGGTCGAAGGCAAGCCCGCCGAAGAGCGCCTCGGCGATCGCGTCGTAGCGGCCTTCGCGGTGCCACATGCTCGCCCGGTTGCCGCGGCAGACGTGCAGTCCGAAGGTCGCCCTTCCCTTGAGTCCCTCGATCACGGCATTGTCCGCCGCGATCGCGCGCCGCAGGTTGTGCATCGGATCCTCGCCGCGCGCGCGCATCCGCTCCAGGGTCGGGGGATCCACGTAGCCGGTATAGCTCGGCTCGTCGATCTGTACGTAGTCGCAGCCCGCCTCGACCAGCTGCGCGACCATCGTCTTCTGCACCTTCACGACGTCGGCGAGAAATTCATCGCGGCCGCGGTACACGGCGCGCGAGCCCTCGAGGTCGCACATCTGGGCGACCCGGTCCGGCCCCATCAGCGTGATCTTGGTTTTCCCGGCGGCAACCTGTTTCAGGAACCGCAACTCCTCGAGCGGAAAGCTTTGCACCAGTTCGAGCCGCGCCGTCGCCGGCGTGCGGTACGAAAGCACGGCGTCCTCTCCCCGGGAGAGCGCCCGTTCGCCGGGGCTGCGGTTGTCGGGATGGCGCCGGAATCCGTCCCACGAGATCTTCCACAGGTCCCAGCCCCGCACCTCGGAGAAGCTCACCTGCCAGTTGAGCCGCCGGTACTCGCCGTCGGTGACCACCGGCAGGCCGTGGCGGTCCTGACTGCGCACCACCGCGCGGATGGCGTCGTCCTCGGCCGCGCGCAGCTGCTCGGCCGTGCACTTGCCGAGTGCATGATCCAGGAACGCCTGCTTGAGCTCTTCCGGCCGCAGCAGGCTTCCGACATGATCGACGCGCATGACGCTACAATCATGCCACCAAAACCCGAGGGGAATGGCGATGAAAGCACTCGCTGCAGCGTTGACGGTTGCCGCCGCGTTCCATGCCGGCTCGGCGGCGGCGCAGGAAAAGGTCGTTCTCGGCATGAGCGGCTGGACCGGGTTCCAGCCGATCAAGCTCGCCGAATACGCCGGCATCTTCAAGAAGAACGGCGTGGAGGTGGAGATCCGCTTCATTCCGCCGCAGCCGCGCTCGGCGGCGCTTGCCGCGGGAGCGCTCAACGCCGCGGCCACCACGGTCGATCAGCACATCGTGTGGACTTCGGCCGGCATCCCGACGGTGCAGGTCGCGCTCATCGACAAGTCGAACGGCGGCGACGGCATCGCGGTGCGCAACAACATCCAGTCGATCCAGGAACTCAAGGGCAAGTCGGTGAACGTGGACGGCCCGGGAACGGTGCAGCACTTCATGCTTTCCTACATCCTGCAGAAGAACGGCCTCACCATCCAGGACGTCATCCGCGTCACGATGGGCGCCCAGCCCGCGGCGCAGGCGTTCGTCACGGGGCAGAACGACGCCGCGGTCACCTACGAGCCGTATCTCTCGACCGTGCGCGCCAATCCCGCGGCCGGCAAGATCCTGGTGACATCCAAGGACTATCCGGTGGTCATCGACGTGATCGTGTTCCGCAAGGACTTCCTCGCGAAGAACCCCAAGGCGGTCAAGGCGACGGTCGACAGCTTTTTCGAGGCGCTCGACATGCTCAGGCGCGAGCCGGCGAAAGCCTACGAGATGATGGGCAGCACGGTGAAGCAGAGCGGCGAGGCCTTCGCCAAGTCCGCCTCGTTCATCACCTGGACCGATCGCGCGGCCAACAAGGCGTACTACGCGAAAGAGCACGCGCCGTTCGTCGACTTCGCGGTGGGCGTGCTCAAGTTCAATCGCGTGATCAGCGTCGAGCCCAAGGCGAAGGACCTGATCGACCTGCGTTTCCTGTGATGCGCCCGATCGGCCGCTGACGCCCGCCTGCGCGGGCGTTGTTTTTTATGGAACCGCTCAAGCCCGTATCGCACCGTGCCCGCATCGCTCTCGGCGCGGGATTCTTCGTCCTGCTCCTCGCGCTGTGGGCGGCGCTCACCTTCGGCGGCGTGATTCCGCCGTTGTTCCTGAAGGATCCGGTCTACACGCTGGTCACCGGGTATAACCTGTTCGCCGAGTTCGGTTTCGCCCGCGACGTCGGGATTACCGTCTGGCGCGTGGTGGGCGGGTTCGTCATCGCCGCCATCGTCGGCGTTCCGCTCGGTATCGCGATGGGCGCCTACAAGCCGATCGAGGCGTTCTTCGAGCCCTTCGTCTCGTTCGCGCGGTACCTGCCCGCCTCGGCCTTCATTCCGCTGCTCATCCTGTGGGCCGGCGTCGGCGAGACCCAGAAGCTTTCCGTGATCTTCATCGGCTCGGTCTTCCAGATCGTCCTGATGGTCGCGGTGATCGTCGGCTCGACGCGGCGCGACCTGATCGAGGCCGCCTACACGCTGGGCGCCGATTCGACCGCGATCGTCAAGCGCGTGATGCTTCCGGGCGCCGCGCCGCAGATCGCCGAGACCCTGCGCCTGGTGCTCGGCTGGGCCTGGACCTACGTGATCGTCGCCGAACTGGTCGGCGCCGACAGCGGCATCGGCCACATGATCATGGACAGCCAGCGCCTGCTCGACACGGGACAGATGATCTTCGGCATTTTCTGCATCGGCGTGATCGGCCTGGTTTCCGATCTGCTGTTCAAGTGGATGAACCAGCGCGTGTACGCATGGGCTTTCTGAGGATCGAGGCGCTGACGCGGACCTTTCCGGGCGTACGCAACGGGAACCCGACACGCGCGCTCGAGCGCACCGACCTCGCGGTCGAGGACAACGATTTCATCACCCTGCTGGGGCCTTCGGGCTGCGGCAAGTCGACGCTGCTGCGGATCGTCGCGGGACTCGATTCGCCCACCACCGGGCGCGTGCTCCTCGACAGCCAGGCGGTGACGCGGCCCGGTCCCGACCGCGGCATGGTGTTCCAGTCCTACACGCTGTTTCCCTGGCTCACGGTGCGGGAGAACATCTGCTTCGGTTCGCGCGCGACGCCGGAAATCGCCGACGCGTACGTCCAGAAAGTGGACCTGCGCGGCTTCGAGAACCATTACCCGAAGATGCTTTCGGGCGGCATGCAGCAGAGAACCGCGCTCGCGCGGGCGCTCGCCAACGATCCCAAGATCCTGCTGCTCGACGAGCCGTTCGGTGCACTCGACAACCAGACCCGGGCGCTCATGCAGGAGCTGCTTCTGGGGATCTGGGAAGCCGACCGCAAGACGGTGCTCTTCGTCACGCACGACATCGACGAGGCGATCTTCATGTCCAACCGGGTGGCGGTGATGTCGGCGCGGCCCGGGCACATCAAGGCCGAGCTGAAGATCGATTTGCCGCACCCGCGCCACTACCGGATGAAGACGAGTCCGGAGTTCTCGCGCTACAAGGCGGAGCTCACGGAACACATCCGTGCCGAGTCGATCAAGGCGGCACAGATGGAGCATTAGAGCTAGGCGGGCGCACCTCGAGCCGACCCGCCGCTCAGATCGCGGCGCCCTTGCGCGCGAGGGCGGCCCCCGTGATGCCTCGCGCGATGAAGACCAGGAACGCGTGCGCGAGCTTGCCAAACGGCAGCCAGACGAACAGCAGTTCTGCGCTGAGCAGGTGGATCGCCAGCGGCAGCGGGTAGGCGGGCGCACCGGGAAGCGCAGCCGCGACGGGCGGCTGGTAGATCGCCGCCATGCCGGTGACGATCGGCAGCACCACGACGAACCAGCTGAAATAATCGTCGAATCCGCTCAGCAGCCGCCGCACCGGGTCGTTGAAGCGCTGGGCGAGCGCGATCACGAGCGTGACGAGCGTGGGCCCCACCGCGATATACATGACTGCCGCCGGCAGCGCCGGCCACGCCAGGCCGGTCAGGCGTTCGATGAACTGGATGTGCGGCAGGTAGGCGAACGCGATCAGCGCAAGCCCGATGTGATAGACGTAGGCGTTGAACGCGCTCAGCTGCTCGCGGCGCCGGAATTCCTCCCGCGGAATCATTTTTCCGAAGATGCCGCGCATCGCCCCCGCGAAGAGCCGCGTGCTGCGCGGCTCCGAGAGATCGGTCCGGCCTCCCAGCCGCGAGATCGCGGCGATGCGCCACGCGCTGCCCGCAATCATCACGAACAGCGAGAACGCGAGTGCCGGTCCGCGCGCAAACTCGAGCAGGTCCGTCGCACTCATTGCCGGCTCGCCGCAGCCGGCGCGGGCTCGAGATATTGCGCGACAAGCTCGGTCAGGCCGAGCACCGGCATCGTCATCCCGTATTGCTCGATCGCCTCCTCGAGCACGTTGCGGCAATTGGCGCACGCCGTCACCAGCGCTTGCGCGCCCGCCGCTTCCACCTGGCGCTTCTTGCATTCGAACGCGGCGAAACGGAGCTTTTCGGCACGGTGGATCGCGCTCACGCCGCCGCCGCCTCCGCAGCAGAAACTGGCCGCGCCGTGCGCCGGCATCTCGACGAAATTCCGGCTGACTCCGGCCATAAGCCGGTGCGGCACTTCGCCCAGCCCGCCGCGCCGCACGAGCTGGCAGGGATCGTGAAAGGTCAGCCGCCGCGCATCCTTGCCGCGCGTGCGCAGCCGGCCCTCGCGCGCGAGCTGGTCGAGCAGCTCGACGATCTGCACCACCTTGAAGGGAAAAGGACGGCCGAGAAGATTCGGCCCTTCCCAGCGCAGAGCCGAATAGGCATGGCCGCATTCGGGACTGATCACGTACTTGACCTTCAGCCGCTCGGCCGCCTCGACGACGCGCGCGAGGAGCGCGGCGGCCACGTCGCGCGAGCCGATCTGCACGCCGATGTTGGTCGCTTCGAAGCCGGCGCTTGGAATCGTCCAGCGCACCCCTGCCTGCCGAAAGATGCGCGCCAGCGCGCCGATGACTTCGGGAAATCCGAGAACCTCCATCGACGACAGGATCACCAGGTAGTCGGCGCCCTCGACGTCGACCGGGATTTCGAGGCCCGTCTCCTTCTCCTGGATCTCGATCTGCCGCCGGAGCGCCGCCCAGCGCACGTTCAAGGGGCTGCCGCTTTCGAGCGCGCGCTCCGCCGCCTGGTACAGGTCCTCCGGCGCATAGCCGGCCGCTGCCATCGCCTCGCGCGCGCGGCGCACGAGCCCTGCGATGTCGATTCCCATCGGGCACACGAGCGTGCAGCGGCCGCACAGGTTGCATGAGTCATACAGCAGCTCGCTCCATTGCTCGAGCTCCGCCGCGTCGAGCTGATCTGGAGCGAGTCCGAGCATCCGCGTCAGGGAGGAAAAAGGCGCCCGCTCGCGCCTGTATGCCTTGAGCATCGGCTGCAGCTTGTAGACCGGGGTGTAGCGCGGATCGCGCGTGACGAGGTAGAAGTGGCAGGCCTCGGCGCACTGGCCGCAATGCACGCACGCTTCGAGCTGGAAGGCGGCCCCGCGATCGGCCTGCGCAACGAACTCCGCCGACGCCTTCTGCGGATCCGGCGTCCGTCGCGACTGGAGAAGCGCTCGCGCGCGTTCGACGAAGGAATTCATGAATGCGACCCTGGCTCTCGCAGCCCACCTCACTTCCTGAACGGATTCTGGCAGGCGGCGGAAATGCGGTCTTGATATGCGTCAAGCGGTCGCGCACGCATGCGCGTGCGGAAACCGCGGGGCACGCGATCGTCGGCAATGCCGGATCAACGCTTCCCGTCGCTCTCCCGAGAAGCGAAACTCTGCATGGCGCGGCGCAGGAACTGCAGCCGCTCACGAACGCTGCGGCAGCCGCGGCAGATCGCGAAATGCGCGCGCAGGCGCGCCTGCTCTGCCGGCGGGAGTTCCCGGTCGAGACCCTCCGAGACGAGCTGCGTCACGTCCCTGCACGAAAGAGTCATCTTGCAAACCAGTTGCGGTCGAGGCAGAGCTGCAGCGCCATGCGCGCGCGGTGCAGCAGCACCCCGCAATGCGTCGGCGTGACGCCCAGCTCGTTACAGATTTCCGCCGTCTCGGCCCCCAGATGTTCGCGCAGCATGAAGACCCGCGCCGCCTTGGCAGGAAGCCGCGCCAGGCATCTCTCGAGCACCGCGAAAAACTGTTTCTGCGAAAGCGAACGGTCCGGGGTTTCCCAGGCGGCCGGGTGCTCCACCCAGTGACCATCCTGCCGGAAAAGGGCCTCGACGTCCGCGGCTTCGCCCTCCGCCTCCGCATCGAGCGTCGTTTCGCGGCTCGCGCGCCGGATCGCATCGAGGATCTTGTGTTTGAGAATTCCCGTCAGCCAGGTGCGCAGGCTCGAGCGTCCCGCGAAGCGCGCCTCCCCGGCAAGCGCCGCGAGCAGCGTGTCCTGAACGACGTCTTCGACCAGATCGGCGCCGCGCAGGTGCAAGGAGGCAAATCGGAGCAGATACGCGCGCTCGTTCTCCACCCGGGACCGGAATTCGCTCTGGACATGCATGAGGCAGGGCTGATTCTAGCGTCACGCCGCGCTTCGATTCCAGGTCGACCTGCATAGTCGCGCCAGGCGGCCTTTTCTTACAGCCCGGAACCCGTCGTAATAAAGCGGGCGCCGACCGTACGAATCGCGCAGGCCGGGCCCCCGCGTCCGGTGAAGACGAGGAGAACTCCATGTCGCATGCGACCGCGTCCCTGCCCGCTGTCCTGGCGCCGAGCGATGGGACACCCCCGCTGGAGGGGGCCGCGCGCCGTCGTGTCCTGGCGCCCATCAACGCGATTCTCGCTGCCTACCTCGTCGTCCTCATCGGGCTCGCCCTCGCCGCCTGGGCGATGGGCCACGGCTCCCTGGAGAGCGCGTTCGTCTTCGGCGCCTTCCTTGCCGCCAATGCCGCGCTGAGCGCGCTCGCCTGGCGGAACAGCCCGCCCGTGCGCGTCGAAATCGCGCGCCTCGCCGCGGGCGCCCTCCTCGCGCCTGCCGCGTACCTGCTGGCGGGCGACCCCTTCATGCGGTGGTGGCCCGCGTTCCTCATCCTGTGCCTGGGCGGCACGGTGCTGCTCAGCCTGCACAGCGGCAGCACGCGCTTCGCCCGCCCGCTGACCGCGTATTACGTCGCTCTCTACCTCGCCGCGGAGTTCCTCGCTCCGGCGCCGCACGACTGGTACATGGTGGCGATGAACGCGGGTGCGATCGCGTTCGTCGCGCTGCTCTTCGGCGAGGTGGTCGCCTTCCTCGGCGCGACGCTCGCGCGCGAGCGCGAACAGCGCGCGCAGCTCGCCGCCGAGAAGGCCCGCTCTGAAACCATGCTGCAGAAAGAGGCGGCCGACGCGCTGCGCGCGAGCGAGGCGCATTATCGCTCGCTGCTGGAGAACGCCTTCGACATCACGACGATCGTCGACCGCGACGGAACGTTCCTCTACGCGAGCGACAACTTCGAGCGCGAGCTGGGGTGGAAGAAGGGCGAGGTCCTGGGCACTCCGTACATGCCCCTGGTCCATCCCGAGGACCTGCCGCCGGTCATGGAAAAGCTCCAGTCGGCGCTTGCCGCGCCCGGCCGAGTGGTCTCGATGGAGGTCCGGGCGCATCACCGGGACGGCAGCTGGCGCTGGTTCGAGTCGGTGTGCAAATCGACCGCCGAAGGCACCCTGGTGGCGAGCTCGCGCAACATCACCGCGCGACGGCAGGCCGAGGGGGCGCTGCAACGCCTGAATTCGGAACTGGAGCAGCGCGTGGCCGAGCGCACCGCCGAGCTGCAGGCCTCGCTCGCCGAAACGCGCCGCCTGGCGGCGATCATCGAGGCGACCAGCGACTACGTCGGCATCGCCGACCTGCAGGGGCGCGGCGTCTACGTCAATCGCGCCGGCCAGCGCATGGTCGGCAAGCGCCGCGAGGACATGCAGGGCGCCGACGTCACGCGCTGCTACCCGGAGCGCGCGCTGCCGAAGGCCGGCGAGATGCTCGCCGCCGCGCTGCGGGGGGAGGTCTGGTCCGGCGAGCTTGCACTGCTGCACGCCGACGGGCACGAGATCCCGGTGTCCGAGGTCACCTTCGCGCTGCCCGGCGCCGACGGGCGGCCGCAGTACCTGGCGACGATCATCCGCGACATCTCCGAGCAGAAACGCGCCGAGGCCGAGCTGAAGCGCGCGAAAGACGCTGCCGAGGCCGCGCTCACCGAGCAGCGGCGCCTGAGCGAGATCCTCGAGGCGACGAGCGACTTCGTCGGCATGGCCGACCCCACCGGTCGCGTGCTCTACATCAATCGCGCCGGCAAGGCGATGCTCGGGCTCGCTCCGACCGCAGACGTGCGCGCGCTCGGCTTCCAGAGGCTGTTCGATCCCGAGACCGAGGCGCGGATGTTCTCCGAGGGCGTCCCGACCGGCCTGCGCGATGGCGCGTGGATCACGGAGGTCGACTTCCTGCACGTCAGCGGGCGTCGCATCCCGACCTCGTTCGTCGGCCTGGTGCACAAGGGATCCGACGGCCGGCCGGAACTCCTTTCCTGCATCGCGCGCGACATCACGGAGCTGCGGCGAACGGAAAAGCAGCTGCGCCGCGCCAAAGACGCGGCCGAGGCAGCCAATCGGGCGAAGAGCGCGTTTCTCGCCAACATGAGCCACGAGATCCGCACGCCGATGAACGCAGTGGTCGGCATGACGAGCCTGTTGCTCGAGACGCCGCTCTCGCCGCGCCAGCGCGAATTCGTCGAGACCGTGCGCACGAGCGGAGATGCGCTGCTCACCATCATCAACGACATCCTCGACTTTTCCAAGATCGAGGCCGAAAAGCTCGACCTGGTGGAAAAGCCGTTCGACGTGCGCGAAGCGGTGGAGGCGGCGCTCGACCTGCTCGCCCCCAGGGCGAGCGAGAAGGGGCTGGAAATCGGCTATCTCATCGAGGACGGGGTGCCCGCGGGCGTTCTCGGCGACGTGACCCGGCTGCGCCAGATCCTGGTGAACCTGATCGGCAACGCGGTGAAGTTCACCGCCGCCGGCGAAGTCTTCGTGAGCGTGCGGGCGCGCCGGTCGGACGCCGGCGCGCGTCCGCTGGAGCTGCAGTTCTCGGTGCGCGATACCGGTGCCGGGATTCCGCCCGAGCGCATCGACCGGCTGTTCCGGCCCTTCAGCCAGCTCGACGCGTCGAACACGCGCGAATTCGGCGGCACCGGCCTCGGTCTCGCGATCAGCAAGCGGCTCGCGGAACTGATGGGCGGACGCATCTGGATCGAGAGCGAGGGCGTTCCTGGGCGCGGCGCGACGTTTCACTTCACGCTCGCGACCGAGGAGGTCGCAAGTCCCGCGCGCTCGCGCCGGGCGCAGCCCCTGCCCACCCTGCGCGGACGGAGACTGCTCGTCGTGGACGACAATGCCACCAATCGAAGGATCCTTTCGCTGCAGGCGCAAACCTGGGGCATGCTCGTCGCCGAGGCGGCCTCGCCCGGCGAGGCGCTGGCTCTCGTGCGCGGCGGCGCCGACTTCGACCTCGCGATCCTGGACATGCACATGCCCGAGCCGCACGGCGGATCGGTACACGGCCGAGAGGGTGTCGCGCTGGCGCAGGCGCTCTGCGCGCACAGTGGCGCCGCCCGCCTCCCCCTCGTGATGCTCACGTCGGTCGGCGACGGACCCGACCCCGATGCGGAAGCGCTCGCGTGCTTCGCCGCCTACCTGTCGAAGCCGATCAAGCCGTCCCAGCTGCACGACGTGCTGGTACAGGTTCTCGCCGAAGGCTGCCACCACGCGCCCCCCGCGGACGATCCGGCGCCGATCGAGCAGCTCGCCGAGCGTCTGCCACTTCGCATCCTGGTGGCCGAAGACGTCCTGGTGAACCAGCGCTTCGCCCTGCTCGCGCTCGAGCGCATGGGCTATCGCGCCGATGTCGCCGCCAACGGGCTGGAAGTCCTCGCGGCGCTGCATCGCCAATGCTACGACGTGGTGCTGATGGACGTGCAGATGCCGGAATGCGACGGCCTGGAGGCGACGCGGCGGATCCGCGGCGAACTGCCCGCCGACCGCCAGCCGCAGATCGTGGCGATGACCGCAAACGCGATGCAGGGCGACCGCGAGCTGTGCCTGCAGGCAGGGATGGACGACTACATCAGCAAGCCGGTCTACCTCGAGGAGCTGCGCGCTGCGCTCGAGCGCGCGGGCGAGCGAAGCCGCTCCGCGAGCCCGGCAGCCCACTGCAGAACGGCGGTACTCGACCCCAGGACGCTGGCGGAACTGCGCCGCCGTCCGGACGCCCTCGACCTCGTCGCGCTCTACCTGTCGGATGCGGCGCGCATTGTCGCGGACCTGAAGCGCGCCGCCGGGGCGCACGACCGCACGGCGCTCGCGCAATCGGCGCACGCGCTCAAGGGCGCGAGCGCCTATGTCGGCGCGCAGCGCCTGGTCGTCCTGTGCCGCGAGATCGAGCGCGAGGCCCGAGCCGGTTCGCTCGAGGGGGTGGCGCAGCGCATCGTGGATGCGGAGTTCGAATTCCGGTGCGTGCAGGAAGCGCTCGACCAGAGTCACGCCGCCTGAAGGAGATCCCATGACGAAAGCGCAAACCATCCTCGCCGTCGACGACACCCCGCTCAACCTGCGCGTGCTTGCGGGAATTCTCGAACCGCACTATCGGGTCCTGACCGCGTCCAGCGGCGCGCGGGCGCTGGAGATTGCAGGCTCCGACCGCCCCGATCTCGCGCTGCTCGACGTGATGATGCCGGCGATGGACGGCTTCGAAGTCTGCCAGCGGCTCAAGGCCGATCCCCGAACGCGCGCCGTTCCGGTGATCTTCGTGACTTCGCTGGGCGAAGTCGAAGACGAACAGCGCGGATTCGACCTGGGCGCCGTCGATTACGTGCTCAAGCCGGTGCGCGCGCCGATCGTGCTGGCCCGGGTCCGCGCGCACCTCGCTCTTGCGAACCAGAACCTCGAACTCGAGCGCAAGGTCGCCGAGCGCACCGCGGAACTGAACGAAACCCGGCTGGAGATCATCCGCCGTCTCGGCCGCGCCGCGGAGTACAAGGATAACGAGACCGGCATGCATGTCGTGCGCATGAGCTGCTACGCGCGCGCCGTCGCGCGCGCCGCCGGCCTGCCCGCCGGGCACGCCGAAACCATCCTGCACGCGGCGCCGATGCACGACATCGGCAAGATCGGAATTCCCGACCGAATCCTGCTCAAACCGGGGGCACTCGACGACGACGAATGGAGAATCATGAAACGCCACCCCCAGATCGGCGCCGGCATCCTGGGCCGGCATCGCTCGCCGCTGCTCGAGATGGCTCGCGTGGTGGCGCTCACGCACCACGAGAAATGGGACGGCAGCGGCTACCCGCGCGGGCGGCGTGGCGAGGACATTCCCATCGAAGGTCGCATCGTCGCGCTCGCCGATGTGTTCGACGCGCTCACGACCGAACGTCCGTACAAGAAAGCCTGGCCGGTCGAAAAGGCGCTCGAACTGATCCGGCGCGAGCGCGGTGGGCACTTCGACCCGTCGCTCGTCGCCGCCTTTTTCAGCGCGCTCCCGGAGATTCTTCGGATCCGCGAGCAGTATGGCGAGGACGGCTCCGAATTCGTGGCACGAAAGATGGCCTAGGGTCGTGGGCCTCGGGCCCGCCTAGCGCCCCCGCCGATCAGCCGGCGAAGTTCGGACAAGGGGCGGCAATTGAGCACGTCTTTCTTTTCCAGCCAGCCGCGGCGCGCCTGGCCGATGCCGTGTTCGAGCGCGTCGAACCCCTCCGCCGCATGGGCGTCCGAGTTGATGCTCACGAGAGCACCTTCGTCCTTCGCCATCCGGCAGTGCACGTCGGTGAGATCGAGCCGGTGCGGATGCGCGTTGAGTTCGAGGGCAACGCCCTGCGCGCGTGCCTTGCGGATCACGGCCTGCATGTCCACTTCGTACGGTTCGCGCGCGCCGATCAGCCGCCCCGAGGGGTGCGCGAGCAGGCGCACGTGCGGGTTCTCGAGCGCGCGCAGGACGCGCTCCGTCTGGCGCGCGCGCGGCAGATTGAACCTGCTGTGTACCGCGGCGACCACGAGATCGAGCTTCGCAAGAATCGAGTCGGGCAGATCGAGCGCGCCATCGTCGAGGATATCGACCTCGATCCCTTTGAGCAGGGTGATGCCCTGCAGCTCGCCGTTGAGACGGTCGATCTCGTCCGCCTGCTTGGCGAGCCGCGCGGCGTCGAGCCCGTGCACCATTGCCTGGCGCTGCGAGTGGTCGGTGATCGCGAGGTACTGCAGCTTGCGCGCCTTGGCGGCAAGCGCCATCTCGCGCACGCTGGCGCGGCCATCAGTCGCCTTGGTATGCGCATGCAGATCGCCCCGCAGATCGGCTCGCTCCACCAGCCGCGGCAGCTCGTCCCGGCGCGCCGCCTCGATCTCGCCCCGGTCCTCGCGCAATTCGGGCGGGATCCATGGCAGCTTCACGCTGGCGTATACCGATTCCTCGCTCGTGCCCGCGATTCGCTTGCCGCCACGAAACACGCCGTATTCATTGACCTTGAGCCCCGCATCCTGCGCCAGCCGCCGGATCGCGATGTTGTGGGCCTTGGCGCCGGTGAAGTAATGGAGCGCGGCGCCGAGACTCTCGGGCGGCACGACGCGCAGGTCTGCCTGAATGCCGGAGGCAAGGCGCACGCTCGCCTTGGTCGGCCCGCTCGCGATCACTTCCTTCACCTCGGCGTAGCCCGCAAAGCGCGCGATCACAGGCTCGGCGCGCGATGCGGTGGCAAGAAAGTCCAGGTCGCCGACGGTTTCCTTGCGCCGCCGGTAGCTGCCAGCAATGACTACTTCTTCCACGCCGGGCGTGCGGCGCAGGTACTGGGCGTACGGTTCCGCATACTGCGCGGCCACCGCAAGTTGGAAGCGTTGCACCTTGCTCAGGTGCGCCGACACCGCCGCCAGCACTTTTGCCTCGCTCTTTTCGCCGAAGCCGGGCAGCGCCCGAAGCCGCCCCTCGCGCGCAACGCGCTGCAAGTCGGCAAGCGAGCCGACCTTCAGCGCATCGTAAAGTGCGCGCACCCGCGTGGGTCCCAGTCCCGGAAGCTTGAGCAGCTCGGTGATGCCCGCGGGCATTTCCCGGCGCAGTTTCTCGAGCAATGCGCAGGTGCCGCGCGCCGCGACTTCGCGGATCTTTGCCGAAAGATCCGCGCCGATGCCAGGAAGCTTGGGCAGTTCCTCCCCCTCGGCAAGCTTTGCCGCGACGTCGATGCGGAGTTCCAGCAGAATGCGCGCCGCATTGCGATAGGCGCGAATCCGGAACGGGTTCGCGCTCTGCAACTCGAGCCGGTCGGCGATCTCGTCGAACGCCGCCGCGATGTCGGCATTGTGCACGGGCATTTTTCACCCCGCTGCGGCTGCCTCAGACATTCCCCGGCCCCTTCCCTGTCGGGGAATTCTAGCGCCTGTCGCATGGAAGTCAGCCGATCGCGGGCGACGGCGCACGCAGTTGACGGGGATCAAGCGGGCTCGGCTGCCAAGTGCTAGGCTGCGCTTGCATACGCATCCCGCAAGAATGGGATCGGCTCGTCGTGCAAGTCCCGCTCCAGATCACCTACCACGGCATTCCCCGCTCGGAGGCGCTCGACGCGCGCATTCGCGACAAGGCTGAGAAGCTCGAAGAGTTCCACCCCCGGATCACGAGCTGCCGGGTTGTCGTCGAGGAGCGCGACCGGCACCATCACCAGGGCAGGCAGTTCACCGTGAGCATCGATGCGCGCGTGCCCGGCCGCGAGGTCTTTCCGCCTTTCGAGCGGCTCGCCGTGGGCACGGCGGTGCAGTTCATCGAGGACCTCGCGAGCGAAGGCCGGCAGGCGAAGCGGGTGAGCGCGGGCAAGCACGCGGGGCCCGGCTGAGCTTCGGTTTGCATTACTGCGAGCCCTGAAGGAGCCGCGTTGATCTTCCGCGACCGCCTCGATGCAGCGCGGCACCTCGCGAAAGCGCTCGCGCAGTACCGCGGCAGGAATCCCCTGGTGCTCGCGATTCCGCGCGGCGCGGTGCCGATGGGAAGGGTGCTTGCCGATGCCCTCGAAGGCGCGCTGGACGTGGTCCTGGTGAGAAAACTGCGCGCTCCCGGAAGCCCTGAATTTGCGGTCGGGGCGATCGACGAAAGCGGCTGGGCCTATGTGGCCGATTACGCTGCCGAGGCAGGCGCCGACGAAGCGTATCTCGCGCGCGAGAAGCAGATCCAGCTGGAGACCTTGCGCCGCCGCCGCGCGCAGTACACGCCGGCGCGAGCGCCGGCCGATCCCGCAGGGCGAATCGCGATCGTGATCGATGACGGCCTCGCCACCGGCGCAACGATGATCGCGGCGCTGCATGCGGTGCGCGCGAAGAAGCCGGCGCGCCTGATCTGCGCCGTCCCGGTCGCCGCCGCCGACAGCCTCGCAATCGTCTCCCCGCACGCCGACGAAGTCGTGTGCCTGGAAACGCCGGCCCGCTTCCACGCCGTCGGCCAGTTCTACCGCGATTTCCACCAGGTCGAGGACGACGAGGTGGCGGCGCTGCTCGCGCCAGGCGAGCACATTCGCGCCGGCCGCGCGGGCTGATGGCGCGCGCCGCGGGGGAGCGGAAGGAGTAACCGGCTGCGCATCACACGGGTCGGCGTCGACGAGGCGCTTGCGACTCTGAGAAGCGGCAAGGACGGGCTTTCCGCCGACGAAGCGAAGCGTCGCCTGGCCGAATACGGCTCGAACCGGCTCCAGGCGCTCGAGCGCGCCCCGCTCTGGCTTCGGTTCGGGCGCCACTTCACGCACTTTTTTGCTCTCATTCTGTGGGCCGCGGCCGCCCTGGCGTGGATCGCAGAATGGCGCATTCCCGGACAGGGAATGGGCGTGCTCGCGGCCGCCATCGTCGCAGTGATCGCGGTGAACGGTGCTTTCTCGTTCTGGCAGGAATATCGCGCCGAGCGCGCGATGGCTGCACTGCAGAAGCTGCTACCCCATCAGACGACCGTGCTGCGCGACGGCAACGCGATCCGGCTGGGTGTCGAGATGCTGGTGCCCGGGGACGTGATCCTGGTGGAGGAAGGCGAGGACGTACCTGCCGACTGCCGGCTGATCGAGGCGTACGGATTGCGGGCGAACCTTGCCACCGTGACCGGCGAGGCGCTGCCCGCGGAGCGCGTCGCCGAGACGACCGAGGAGGACCATCCGCTGCGCGCGCGAAACGTGCTCCTCGCGGGCACCGCCGTCGTCGCGGGCGAAGGACGCGCGGTGATCTACGCCACCGGCATGCGCACCGAGTTCGGACGCATCGCGCGCCTGGCGCAGGCCATGGAGGAAGTCCGCACCCCGCTGCAGCGCGAGATCGCACGCGTGTCGCGCCTGGTGGCGGTTCTCGCGACCGGGCTCGGCGTCGCGTTCTTTGCCATCGGACAGATTCTCGGACTGCAATTCGGCGAAAGCTTCCTGTTCGGGGTCGGCATCATTGTCGCGAACGTGCCCGAAGGCCTGCTGCCCACGGTCACGCTCGCGCTGGCGATGGCCACGCAGCGCATGGCCGGGAGGAACGTCCTGGTGCGCCATCTGCCCGCTGTCGAGGCGCTCGGCTCGGCCACCGTGATCGTCACCGACAAGACCGGCACGCTCACCGAGAACGCGATGCGCGCGAGCACCGCCGTGTTCGCTGGCGGGGCAGTAAAAATCGAGGCGATGCCTTCGTCGGAAGCGCGCGAGCACGCCGCGTTCTTCGAAGTCGCTCGCCATTGTCACAGCCTCCACCCGGTGGCCGACCACGGCAACACGGTCCAGCTCGGTGATCCGATGGAAGCGGCGCTCGTCGCGATGGCCGAGCGCGCGGGATTGTGCGGGCCGCGGCTCGAGCGGATCGACGAGCTGCCGTTCGACGGCGGGCGCAAGCGCATGTCCACGCTGCATCGCTCCCCGCACGGCCGGATTCTTTACTGCAAGGGTGCGCTCGAGACGGTGCTGCCGCTCTGCGTGCTGGATGAGCGCGAGCGCCGGCGCTTCCTCGCCGCGGAGCGCGCCATCGCCGGGCGGGGAGAGCGTGTCCTCGCGCTCGCCTGGCGCGTCGTGCCGGAAGGGCTTGCGCGCGAGCGCTGGGAGGAGGATCTGGTGCTCGCGGGACTGGTCGGGCTCGAAGATCCGCCGCGGCCCGAAGTGCCGGCCGCGGTACGCACCTGCCGCGAGGCCGGCATCCGCGTGATCATGATCACCGGCGATCATCCGCGCACGGCGCTCGTGGTGGCACGCGCGATCGGCCTCGTGGGAGGAACCTCGCCGCGCGTCGTGACCGGCGAGGAGCTCGCACACCTTTCGGACACGCAGCTCCAGCTCGCGCTCGATGCGCCCGAAATCCTGTTCGCGCGCGCAAGCGCCGAGCAGAAGCTCCGGGTGGTCGAAGCACTGCGTTCCAAGGGCCACGTGGTGGCGGTGACCGGCGACGGGGTGAACGACGCCCCCGCGCTGCGCCGCGCGGACATCGGCGTCGCCATGGGCCGCGTCGGTACCGACGTCGCGCGCGAGTCGGCCGACATCGTGCTGCTCGACGACAACTTCGCCTCGATCGTGGCGGCGATCGAGGAAGGGCGCGCGGTGTACGAAAACATCCGCAAATTCCTCACTTACATTCTGACTTCCAACGTGCCGGAGATCGTGCCGTACCTCGCGTTCGTGCTGGCGCGCATTCCGCTTCCGCTCACCGTGATCCAGATCCTCGCGGTCGATCTGGGTACCGACATGGTGCCTGCGCTCGCGCTCGGCGCCGAGCGGCCGGCGCCCGGCGTGATGCAAAAGCCGCCGCGTGCGCGCGCCGAGCGGCTGCTCGCCTGGCCGCTGCTCGCGCGGGCCTATCTGTGGCTCGGGCCGCTCGAGGCCGTCGCAGCGATGGCGGCGTATTTCTTCGTGCTCTGGCGCGGCGGCTGGCAGTACGGCGAGCCGCTCGCGGCGAGCGAGCCGCTCTATCTCGAGGCGACCGCGGCGTGCCTGGCAGCGATCGTCGTGATGCAGGTGGTGAACGTTTTCCTGTGCCGCGATCCCGAGCGCAGCGCGTTCGCCTTTGGACTCGGCACGAACCGGCTGCTTCTGGCCGGCGTCGGGCTCGAGCTGGCGCTGATCGCCGCGATCCTGTACACGCCGCCCGGACAGGCGGTTTTCGGCACCACGCCGCTCGCTGCCGAAACCTGGCTTTTCATGCTGCCGTTCGCCGCTGCGATGCTCGCGCTCGAAGAGGCGCGCAAGTTCGCCGTGCGCCGCCGGCCCGCGATTGACCATGATCAAGAACGCCGCCCGCCGCTCCGCTAGATTTCCGCGCATGACGCTCACCCGCAGACAGATCGCGAAACTCGAGCGCGCGATCACCGCGCGGCGCAAGGCGCTGCTTGCCGAGATCGGCACCGATGTCGCCCGCGCGAGGGACGAATCCTTCGGCGCGATTGCCGGACCGGTAGTCGATTCCGCGGACGAGGCCTTCGCGCACCTGCTCTCCGACCTGGACCACGCCGAGATCTCGCGCGACCTGAACGAAGCGCGCGAACTCGAAGCGGCCCAAGCGCGGCTCGAGGACGGCACCTTCGGGCGCTGCGCCGATTGCGGGCTCGAGATCGGGTTCGCACGCCTGCGGGCGAACCCAGCCGCGCTGCGCTGCGTCGAATGCCAGCGCATGCATGAAAAGACGTTTGCCCACCCGGGCGAGCCGAAGCTCTAGCCGCCTCTGCTACGCGCGGTCCGAGGCCGACGTGCGCCGCTCGGCGGTCTCCTTCTTGTATTCGCGGGAAATCATCGTCGCAAGCCCCGACAGCTCCTCGGCAAGGAGCGTCACGATGTCATCGGCCGAGACGATTCCGATCAGCTTCCCCTCTTTGTCCACTACCGGCAGCCGGCGAACGCCTTTCATGCGCATGACCGCCACCGTTTCGGCGACCCCCGCGCTTTCGCTCACTTCGATGACTTCCTTGGCCGCCACGTCGCCGGCCCGGATCACGTCCGGATCGAGGCCAAGCGCGGTCACCGCCACCGCGATGTCGCGATCGGTGAGCAGGCTGCAGGGCTTGCGCTCGCCGCCCTGCTCGTCCACGAGCACCACGCACCCGACGTGGTACTCGCGCATGAGCCGGGCGGCGGCCCGCACCGTGATGTCGCGCTTTGCGATCACGACCTCGCGGGTGCAGATCTCGCCGATCGGCATGACGATGGCTACGGCAGCTTCACCGCCTGGATGTCGGCCTTGACACCGAACCCCAGCGTTTTCACGAACGAAACGTGGTGGCCGCGGGTCGTGATGTTGTCGTCGTGCGCCGCGAAGCCCACGTTGTAGACGCCGCCGTCCTTCAGCGCCTTGTCGTCGTCGTTCGCCAGGCCGAGCGGACGAACGATGACCACCGTCCACACCCCGTCCTTCCACGCGCCGGTTGCCTTGTTGTCGGCGGCCGAGCCGGTCGCGTCCGCGGGCTGCAGGTAGTAGCGCGGCAGCATGTCGCCCTCCTTCCACCCGGCATTCGGATCGAACGCAACCCCGTTCACACCCTTGATCAGGTAATTGTCCTTCTTGCCGACCTGATCGACGGTTACCGCGCGGGCGCCGAACTTGCCCGCGTCGAACATGTAGCGGGGCTGCTTCGTCTTGTCGTCCATGTTCGAAGCAAAGTGATTCTTGCCGGAGTCGAAGTTGCGAAATTCGAGCACGTAGCCGTCATCGGCTCCACCGACCGGATTGCTGCGATTGGCACGCCACTGGATGAGATCGGCAAAACCGCCTTCCGCCTTGACCTTGGCGATCTCCTCGGGCGACTTGGCAGTCCTCCAGTCCGACGGATTGCTGCGCGATGCCGGCAGGTACTTGCGGATGTCGTTCTTCTTGATCGCCTTCTGCGCATCTTCCTTCGAGGCGACCCCCGGCATGTCCCGCTCGCCGTCGTGGCAGGTAAGCCAGCAGCCCTGCTTCGCGAATCCGGGCACCTTGCCATCATCGATCATCAGCGACATGCGGTCTTCGTAGATTCCCGGCTGTTTTCCTTCCTGCACCACCTTGTCGAGCTTGGGGAAACCGTGGACTTTCCATTCCTTGCCGTCAAACCGGTAATACGGGTATTCGGTCCCCGCGGCCTTCCCGGCGGTCGGCCACTGCAGGCGGAAGTAGGCGTTCTTCGCGTCGTAGGCGACCTGCACCTTGAGATCGAGCGCGCCGGGCTTGCCCTTCACCGGCATCGGCTCGAGCGGCCCGCCCTTGACGATCTTGTCGCCCATCGCCTTTTCCTTGCCTGCGTGGCAGGCAGTGCACGCGACGTCGCCCTTTAACGCGCCGGCCCCCGGGTGCTTGTCCGAACGCAGCCATTCGTACGAAGACTGGCCCGGATAGAACAGGCCGATGGTGTTGACCGGGATCTTCGACCAATCGATGGCGGCGGGATCGGCTCCCCCCGCGGTACCGGCGACGAGCATACCCAGACCCAAGACCAGCGCAGACTTTTTCATGACGCTCCTCTGGACACAGTTGTAATGGAATGCAACAGATTCTGGGGGGCGCCACGGCCGCCGTCTTGACGCAGGTCAGACCCCTTCCACTTTCCCGGGGGGAGATGCCGTTTCCAACTCCGGCCGGCTCAGGACGGCCGGACCAAGTCGGCGATTACGGCATTGAGGAAGCGCCCGGCCTCGCCGCCGGTTGCGGCCCGGTGATCGAACGTGAGCGAGAGCGGCAGCAGGCGGCGCGCGGCGATGTGCCCGTCGGCGGTGACCACCGCGCGCGGCTCGAGGCGCCCGGCGCCGAGGATCGCGATCGCGGGCGGCACTACGATCGGCGAGGCGTAGCGCCCGGCGATCGAGCCGTAGTTGGAAAGCGTGATCGTCGCCCCGCGCAGGGCGGCCGGTGCGAGGGCTCTTTCACGCGTCTGGCGGGCAAGATCATCGAGCGCGCACGCAAGGTCCGCCAGGTCCCGTTTCTCGCAGTCGCGCAGCACCGGAACGATCAGGCCGTCGGGCGTGTCCACCGCGATCCCGACATGCACCGCCTCGAATGTGCGCCGCGAATTGGTGTGCTTGTCGTACCAGGCGTTGAGGCCAGGTTCGGCGCGGCATCCCGCAACGAGCGCCCGCGCGAGCCGCGGCATGAGCGCACTGCCGGTCTCCCAGGCTTCGACATCGGCGTCGTCCATGATCGTCACCGAAGCGACTTCGGCGTGCGCGAGCGCCATGTTGCGGGCCATCGCCCGCCGCGTGCCGCGCAGGGGTGTGGGCGCATCTGCTGCCGTGCCTGCACCTGCGGCGCGCTCCACGTCCTCGGCGGTGACGAGGCCGTTGGCGCCGGTCGGGGCGACGCTCGCGAGATCGACGTTGCGCTGCCTCGCGAGCGCACGTACGGCCGGCGTTGCCTTGACCTCTGCGGCCGCGCCCGCGCGCGGCGGCGCGCGCACCGCTGGCGCGGTGCCGGCTGGCGCGATCTCGCCTACGACAGTGCCGCTATCCGGCTCGTGCCCCTCGAAGCCGATGAGGGGCGCGCCCACATGCACCACTTCGCCCGGCTTGCCGAAGAGCTTTTCGACGCGACCGGAAAACGGCGCCGGGATCTCCACGATCGCCTTGTCGGTTTCCACCGAAACCATCGTGCGATCTGCCGCGACCGTTTCCCCCGGCACGACGTGCCATTGCACGATCTCGGCCTCCTGCAGCCCCTCGCCAAGATCGGGCAGGGTGAAGATCCGCACCTTCGGTCGTTCCGCAATCAGGAATACTGCATCGTCTCGCGCGCCGCCGCGACGATGCGGCGCGTGTCGGGAATGTAGCGCGATTCGAGCCGCGCAAGCGGCGTCACCGTGTCCCACCCGGTGACGCGCTGCACCGGGGCGAGCAGCGAGAGCAGCCCGTGTTCGGCCAGGCCCGCAGCGACTTCGGAGGCGAAACTGCAGGTACGCGGCGCCTCCGTGATTACGACGCAGCGCCCGGTCTTGCCGACCGAGGCGAGAATCGTGTCCAGATCGAGCGGCTTGAGCGTCGCCACGTCGATCACTTCGGCAGACACGCCTTCCGCGGCGAGTTCGTCCGCGGCGGCGAGCGCCTCCTGCACCATGGCGCCCCAGGCGACGAGCGTCACATCGCTCCCCTCGCGCAGCACGAACGAGGTGTCGAGCGGCAGCGGTTCCCCCGTATCGTCGATTTCCTCCTTGTAGCGCCGGTAGAGCCGCGAGGGCTCGAGGAACACCACCGGATCCGGATCGGCGATCGAAGCAAGCAGCAGCCCATAGGCGCGGCGCGGCGAGGAGGGGTACACGACGCGGATGCCGGGGATATGAGCAAACATCGCCTCGGGACTTTCGGAATGATGCTCGGGCGCGCGGATGCCCGCGCCGCAGGGCGTTCGCAGCACCATCGGGCAGGCAAGGTGCCCCTGCGTGCGGTGGCGGAGCCGCCCGGCGTGATTGAGGATCTGGTCGATCGTAACGTAGGCGAAGCCGGCGAACTGCACTTCGGCCACCGGGCGCATGCCCTCGGCCGCCATGCCGATCGCCATTCCCGCGATGAGCGCCTCGGAAAGCGGGGTGTCCACCACGCGCTCGGCGCCGAAGCGCTCGAGCAGGCCGGCGGTGGCGCGAAATACCCCGCCGTTTACGCCCACGTCTTCCCCCAGCACCGTCACCCGCGGATCGTCCTCCATCGCGCGCGCGAGCGCGAGGTTGACCGCTTCAACCAGCGTGCAGTTCGGCATGGCGCTGTCCCGTTTCTTCGAACGTCCCCGCCGCGGCCTCGCGCTGCCACTCGTACGCATGCGGCAGGTGCGCGTACAGGTGCCGGAACATCTGATCCGTGGCGGGCGGGGGCGTGTCGAGATATGCCTTCACCGCGGCCTGCACCGTCTCATTCACCTCGCGGTGCAGCGCTTCTTCCTGCGGCTTCGACCAGGCGCCGTTCTCTGCAAGCCAGTTGCGCAGCCGGAGGATCGGTTCGTGCTTCCAGCGCTCGGCAAGCTCCTCGGCGCTGCGGTAGCGCGAGGCGTCGTCGGCGGTGGTGTGATCGCTCAGCCGGTAAGTGAGCGCCTCGAGGAGCGTGGGCCCCTCGCCCGCCCGCGCGCGTTCGAGCGCGCGTCCCACCGCATCGTGCACCGCAATCACGTCGTTGCCGTCGAGCTGCTCGCACTCGATACCGGCGGCGATGCCCTTCTGCGCAAGCGTTTGCGCCGCGCTCTGCATCCTGCGCGGCACCGAGATCGCGTACTGGTTGTTGACGATGACCGCGACCATCGGCAGTTTCCACGTCCCGGCGGCGTTGAGCGCCTCGTAGAAGTCGCCCTTGGAGGTCGCACCGTCGCCGCAGATCGCGAGCGCGACACGCGGCTCCCTGCGCACCTTCATCGCGTAGGCGACGCCCGCTGCGTGCGGCAACTGCAGCGCGATCGGCACGCAGAACGGGAAATCGCGCGGCGACTCGGGAAACACGTTGCCGCGCTCGTCGCCGCCCCAGTAGAGAAACACCCGGTGCGGCGAGACCCCGCGCAGGAACAGGATGCCGCTTTCGCGGTAGCTCGGCAGGACGACGTCGTCTCTTGCGAGCACCGCGCCGATTCCGGCATCGATCGCTTCCTTTCCAAGCGTCGAGGCGTAGGTCCCGATCTGGCCGGTGCGCTGCAGCGCGATCGCCTTGGCATCGAGCGCGCGCATCAACACCATGGCGCGGTAATCGGGAACCAGGGCCCGCGGATCGCGGGCGAATTCGGGTAACGATCCCTCCACCTTCCCCAGGTGGTCGAGGTACCGGGTGTACCGGATCTCGAAGCGGGCAACGACAGTCATCGGCGCCCCCTTTCCAGTAGCTGCTCGGCCCTCGTGAGGCCGGCAGAGTTAGCCATTCGACCGGAGAATCCGCAAAAAGATTCACGCCCAACCCGCATCACGGAAAGGGGATCTTTCGCGGCCGGATTTCGCCGCAGAACCCCGGCCGCTCTCTGTACTCTAATGTATTGAAACGACATTCATTTGAGTCTTGCGGCGCATGTCCAACCTGCACACATTGCACCAACGCCCGGAGCGCAGTGCGCGCATCGTCGGTGCGGCGAGCAGCTGGGGGGCGGGCGACCGAGGGTGCGAGGCGGGCCCGGCGGCACTGCAACAGCACGGGCTGGCGCCCCGGCTGCAGGCAAGGGGCACAAGAATTTCCTGGGACGTGACGCTGGAACCGGCGGCCGGTGCCGATGAATCATCGGCCACGACCGTGGTGGCCGAATTCTGCCGCCGGCTCGCCCGCGAAGTGACGCGGGTCGCCTCGGCAGGTGATCTTGCTGTAGTGATCGGCGGCGATCATTCCTGCGCGATCGGGACCTGGAACGCGCTGCGCGATGCGCTTCGCGGCAGCCTCGGCCTGATCTGGGTGGACGCCCACCTGGATGCGCATACTCCGGAGACGAGCCCGAGCGGCGCCTTGCACGGCATGCCGCTTGCGTGTCTGCTCGGCTACGGCGAGCCTTCGCTCGCGCAGTTTTCCGGCGCGCAGCCCGCTCTGCTCCCAGCGCACGTGTGCGTGATCGGCGCGCGCGATCACGAAAAGGAAGAGGCTGCGCTGCTGCAACGGCTCGGGGTGCGGGTCTTCGGCATGGAGGAAATTGCCCGCAAGGGGCTCGGCGCGGTGCTGTTCGAAGCGCTGCAGATCGTACAGCACGGTACCGCGGGCTTTGGCATCACCATCGACCTCGACGCGATCGACCCGCGGGACGCGCCCGCTGTCTCGACCCCGGCACCCGGAGGCATCCGCGGCAACGAGCTCGCCGACGCGCTGCGGCTCATACAGGGAAATCCACGCCTTGCCGCAATCGAGCTTGCCGAATTCAACCCGGCGCTCGATCGGGACGGCAGAACGGCGCGTCTTGCGACCGAGCTGCTGGCAGCGCTCGTCACTCCCCTTCCCGCCGCCATCGCGCTCACGCGGCGCTACTGCGCGCACAATTACGACGCCGCACCCGTGGTGTTCGTCAGAGGCGAAGGCGCCTGGCTGTGGGACGAGCGCGGCAACCGGTATCTCGACATGCTGAGCGCGTACTCGGCGGTGAGCCATGGTCACGCGCATCCCCGGCTCCTGCGCGCGCTCACCGAACAGGCGCACAAGGTCGCCGTGTTCTCGCGCAACTTCCACAGCGACAAGCTCGGCAAACTCGCGCGCAGGCTCTGCCAGCTTACCGGCCAGAAGATGATGCTGCCGATGAACACGGGCGCCGAGGCGGTGGAAACCGCGATCAAGGCGGCGCGCAAGTGGGCCTATACGGTCAAGGGCGTGCCGCGCGACCGCGCCGCGATCATCGCCTGCGAAGGAAACTTCCACGGCCGCACCACCACCATCGTGGGACTGTCCTCGATCGCACGGTACAAGGAAGGCTTCGGGCCGTTTGCGCCGGGCTGCACGCGGATTCCCTACGGCGACGCCGCGGCGCTCGAGCGGGCGATCACGCCGCACACGGCGGCGTTCCTCGTCGAGCCGCTCCAGGGCGAAGGCGGCATCATCGTTCCGCCGGCGGGCTATCTTGCCGAGTGCGCGCGGATCTGCGCGCGCCACCGGGTGCTCCTCGTCTGCGACGAAATCCAGACCGGGCTCGGGCGCACCGGAAAGTTTCTCGCGAGCGAGCATGAAGGCGTGGTGCCCGACGGTCTCACCCTTGGCAAGGCGCTCGGCGGCGGACTGCTTCCGGTGTCCGCCTTCCTCGCCTCGCGCGAAGTGATGCGGGTTTTCGGCCCCGGCGAGCACGGCAGCACGTTCGGCGGCAATCCACTCGCCTGCGCGGTCGCGCTCGAAGCGCTCGATGTGCTCCGCGACGAAAAACTCGTCGAGCGATCGGCCGAGCTGGGCGCCTATCTGCTGAAGGAACTGAGGCGCATCGAAAGCCCGCTCATACGCGAGGCGCGCGGCAAGGGACTGCTGATCGGGATGGAGATCGACCCGAGGGTCGCGAGCGCCAAGGCCGTATGCGACCGGCTGCTGGAGCATGGCGTGGTCACCAAGGAAACCCGCGAAACGGTGTTGCGCTTCGCGCCGCCGCTGGTGGTCACCCGCGCGCAGATCGACTGGGCGCTCGCGCGCATCCGCGCCGTTCTCGAAGACATGGGCCCCGCCTGGCACAAGGCGGCCTGACATCACCCTGCAGAGGCGAGCGCCCCGCCGCCGCACGCGGGCGGGGTTGCGGCAGACCTATGTGGCGCGCCGCCAACTCGCTTAGACTTCGGCCTCGGACAAAACGGCGTGGTCATTCCCTTTCTCGACAAGCCGCGCATCGCGTATTTCTCGATGGAGATCGCGCTCGCGCCGGACATTCCCACCTATGCCGGCGGCCTCGGCGTGCTCGCTGGCGACACGCTGCGTTCCGCGGCCGACCTGCGGCTGCCGGTCGTCGGGGTAACGCTCGCAAACCGCAAGGGACATTTCCGGCAGGAAGTCGATGCCGCGGGACGCCAGATCGAACATCCCGCGGCGTGGGATCCGGCGCGCCATGCCGGGCCGCTCGAGGCCAACGTCGCGGTGCCGATCGCGGGGCGCGACGTGTGGGTCGGCGGCTGGCTCTACAACGTGCAGAGTCCTGCCGGGGTGCAGGTGCCGGTCATCCTGCTCGACACCGACCTCGTGGAAAACGAGGCCGCCGATCGCGAAATCACCCACACCCTCTACGGCGGCGACCTCGCCTACCGGCTCAAGCAGGAAATCGTGCTCGGGGTGGGCGGCGTGCGGATGCTGCAGGCGCTCGGCTTCAACGTGCGCAGCTATCACATGAACGAGGGGCACTCTGCGCTGCTCGCGGTGGAACTGATGCGGCGCTTCCGCTCGGTGCTCCGGCGGCGCACCGACGAGCCCACCTACAACCTCCCGGCGGTGCGCGCGCTGTGCAGCTTCACCACGCACACGCCGGTGGAGGCCGGTCACGACCAGTTCGAATGGCCGCTGGTGCAGGACCTGCTGCAGGGCTTCGTCGCGGTCGAGGATCTGAAAGGCATCTCCGGTCCGGACCGTCTCAACATGACGCTGCTCGCCCTCAACCTGAGCAATTACGTGAACGGCGTCGCGCGCCGGCACGCCGAGATCTCGCGCAAGATGTTCGCCGGCCACGAAGTGCATGCGGTCACCAACGGGGTTCACCCGCGCACCTGGACTTCGGCCCCGTTCGCCGCGCTCTACGACCGGCGCCTGCCCGGCTGGTCCTACGAGCCGGAACTTCTGAACCGCGCCGACCAGATCGGCGACGAGGACATCTGGGCCGCGCACCTCGAGGCGAAGACGCGCCTCATCGATCGCGTGAAGGCGCGCTGCGGCGTGGTGCTCGACCCGGCGCTGCCGACGATCGGCTTCGCGCGGCGCATGACCGGCTACAAGCGCCCGGGGCTTCTGTTCACCGACCTGGCGCGGCTGCGCGCGATTGCGAAGCGCTATCCCTTCCAGCTCGTGCTCGCCGGCAAGGCGCATCCGGCCGATTCGTCGGGCAAATCCGCGATCGAGGAAATTCACCGCCACCTGCGGGCGCTCGAGGGAACGGTGCGCGGGGCCTACGTACCCGATTACGACATGAGCGCTTCGCTCGAGCTGATCGCCGGCTCGAGCATCTGGCTGAACACTCCCCTGCCGCCGCTCGAAGCCTCGGGCACGAGCGGCATGAAGGCGTGCCTGAACGGCGTGCCGCACCTCTCGGTGCTCGACGGCTGGTGGGTCGAGGGCTGCATCGAGGGGGTGACCGGCTGGGCGATCGGCGGCGCGAGCCCCGGCGCCGGCGACGACGACGCCAAGTCGCTCTACGACAAGCTGGAGCAGGTCGTGCTGCCGCTCTGGTACGGCGAGCGCAGCAAGTGGATCGCGGTCATGAAGGGCGCGATCGCCAAGAACGCCTCGTACTTCAACAGCCACCGCATGCTGCGGCGCTACGCGATCGACGCCTACCTGCGTTGACGCGGCGGCATGCTACGATCCTTGCCACCTGGGAGGGACCGTTCATGAACCGCTTCGATCGAATCGACGACCCGCGCCGCCGGGTGCTCGTGGAAGCGCTGGCGCTGGGCCTGTTGTCGGGAACACTGCCGGCGGGCAGCGCGCTTGCGCAGGGCGTCTTCGGCAGCCGGCCCTCCAAGCTTCCACCGGGTCAGTCGATCTACCGCATCACCGGCAGCGCCACGGTGAACGGCAAGCCGGCCACGCTGCAGACGCCGGTGCAGCACGGCGACACGATCGAGACGGGCAAGGACAGCGAAATCATTTTCGTCGTCGGCGGGCACTCGATGATCCTGCGCGCCGAATCGCGCTTCGCGATGGAGCCCGAGAAGAAGGAAACGGCTTCGCTCCTGCTCACTGCGGTGCGGCTGTTCACCGGCAAGCTGCTGTCGGTTTCGCGCGGCACGCGGATGCGCGTGACCACCACGACCGCCACGATCGGCATCCGCGGCACGGGCTTCTACGCCGAGTCGGACCCCGAGCAGACCTACTTCTGCACCTGCTACGGCACCTCGGACGTTGCCGCAAGCGAGGACCCGCAGAGCAAGGACACGGTAGTGAGCAAGCATCACGACCGGCCGCTCTACATCCTCGCCAAGGCGCCGGCCGGCAAGAGCATCCGCAGCGCGCCCTTCATCAACCACACCGACCAGGAACTGATGCTGATCGAGACTCTGGTCGGCCGCACGCCGCCGTTCGTTTTCCCGCGCGACGACTACGGCGGGCCGCGCCGCGAGTACTGAGGCGCGAAACGCCCTAGAAAAGGATCAGGTACACGACCGAAACCTGGTTCGCCGTGTAGCGTGAGCTGCCCCCGGTGCCCGACTGCGAGGTCGGCGTGGACTGCGCCTGCCGCCACGACAGATCGAGCGAATCGCTCGGCCCGAGAGACCTGTTGTAGCCGAGCGTCCAGAGCACGGTCTTCGCCTCGTAGCGATAGGCATTGAAGAGGCTCGCGCCGTAGGCGTCGTCGGCGACGAACGCCTTCGCGCCGCCGGTATAGACGAGCGCGGCGGGCGCCGAACTCACCGTGTCGCCGCGCCGGTACTCGCCGCCGAGGTAGAGCGCGCCCGTCTGTCCGAGGGCGTAATCCAGATTGAAGCGCGCCGCGTAGTCGCGGGCGTCGAACACGTCGCTCCTGGCGTGGCGCCAGTTGCCGGCGAGCGAGCCGAAGGCGTGAATGCGATCGGTCCATGCCTGGCGCGCGGTGAGCCCGAGGGAGGTGCGATAGCCCGAGCGCAGCCCGGAATGGTATTCCTCGAGCGAAGCGCGCCCGAACAGGCCGAAGATCGGCGCAGCGAATTCGCCCGAGGCGCGGTACTGGAACTCGCCCTGCGCTCCGGCCGAGACGCGATCCAGGCCGCGGATGCTGCGCAGCTTGTCGGCGTTCGCGAACCCGGTGACGAGCACGCGGGTCTGGCTGGTGACGGGAAGTGCGATGCCTTTGGTGACGCCCAGGCTGTACAGATAATCCGAGCGCTTGTCGGCCGCATCGCGCGCGCGGTTGACGTTGTCGTCGCGCGTGACGCCGGCTTCGACCCGCACCGGCGTACCGTACCCGCCGGCCGCCGAAGCCAGGCCCGCGGTCAGGCTCTTGCCGTCGAGTTCCTTCGAAAGCCACACGCGGATCGCCTGGCTATGCTCCGTGCCGGAGGAGCGCAGGACCTGGTAGTCGACGCCGAGCTTCAGTCCCTGGCGGAAGACGAAATCGCCGCCGACCCCGACGAGCAGCGCATCGCGCTTCACGCCGCCGGGCGTCACCGAAAAGAACGGCCCGGAGGCGACCTGGTCGGCGAAGGCGACGGTGGCCGCGCGATCGCCGTCGAAGTCGTGCTTCAATTCCACGCGCAGCCGCGGCAGCATCCAGCCGAAATTGGTTTCATGCTGCGACTCGGCGCGCAGGCCGAGCGAGAGCTGAAGCGCAGAAAGCTTCTGTTCGAAGTACGTGAGCGCGTTGCCGCCTGCGCCGGATTCGGTGGCCTCGTCGAAGCGGTCGCGCGCGAAGTCGAGCCGCCCGTAGGGCGAGAGCAGCAGTCCCGGCGCGCGGTGCTCGTAGCCAGCGGCGAGCGAGCCGAAGAGCTGGTCGCTCCGGCGATGCGCGCGCGCGAAATCGTTTGCCGCGGCGACGAACCGGTCACTGTCGTGGCGCAGCGCGCCGTAGCCGATCAGGCCGTCGAGGAAGGTGTTGCGGGTCGGCTGGTAGCTGCCGTAGAGCGCGATCGACGAGCCGCTCGACCGGCTCCGCGTCCCGTCGGTGCCGATCGCGGTCCGGTCGAGCGCATAGCCGAGCCCCAGTCCGACCACCAGCCGCTCGCTGAAGCGCCGGTCGATGCCGACGCTCACGCCGTCGGTGCTGAAGCGCAGGGCGCTCGCGTCGTCGGTGGCGTCGCGCGTGCCGAAGCTGATGTTGCCTCCGATCCAGATGCCGGTTCCGCCAGCACCACCCGACCAACCGGCGGTGCGATCGCTGCCGTACGAAAGGCTCGCCGTGCCTGTGGTCGCGGCGCTGACAAGCGTTGACGCGAACGCAGTCGGCAGGAGCCCGGACGCGGCCGGCGCCGATCCCGCGCGTCCGGTGCTGCGCTCGGCAACCGCCTCGCCACCACCCCCGTCGCGGTGCAGCGATTCCATGCGGCGCTGGAAATTGACGATCTGCGCGCGCGAGAAACGCTTCGCCGTCTGCGCCTGGGCGTGAATCAGGCCGACCACCTTGGGATCCCTCGGCGGCTCGATTCTCACGGGCGGCCCGCCGGTTCCAGTCACCGTCGCCGTCCGGCCCGTGATGCAACCGGCGCACGGGGGATTCAACGGCACGTCGACCGTGGCGGTTTTCACGCCTGCGGTCTGCGGATTGAACGCCACCGTGATGGTGCAAGGCGTGCCGATGTCGCCGGCCGTGGTACTGCTCGGATGCCGCGGCCCATTCGTCGTCGAGCAGGTGCCCCCGGTGATCTGGAAGTCCACCGCGGGGTTCACAGTGATCTGCCCGAGGACCGCCATCGCGCCGTCGGTCCGGGTGACCGCCGCCACAAAAATGGTCATCGCCGCACTGGTCGTGCCGACCGGGACGCTGCCGAAATCCAGAGTGACCGTTCCCGAGCCCCCGCCATGATGATTGGTGGAGGCCTCCGCCGCCGTCGCGCCCACGGCGATGCATTGCACGTCGCCGCCGCACTCTGCGCGCGCCGCCGTGGAAAAAACGAACCCGGCTGCGATCAGCCCCGCAAGAACCGCCAGCCGTCCCAGGACTGCCACTCCAGCGCCCTCCCACTCTGCCCTTGGCCTGCAGCAGAGACGGAAAGTACCTTAACTCGGGAACCTTTGCAT
>Ga0114945_10000010_pt1 | contig 94544 bp, 87 predicted proteins | sample OV2TP3_FD_87194 | JGI IMG/M metagenome (GOLD analysis project Ga0114945, IMG submission 87194) | Hot spring microbial communities from Beatty, Nevada to study Microbial Dark Matter (Phase II) - OV2 TP3 | ecosystem: Environmental > Aquatic > Thermal springs > Hot (42-90C) | place: USA: Beatty... | reverse complement strand
ATTCGTCATTCGTCATTCGTCATTCGTCATTCGTCATTCGTCATTCGTCATTCGTAAACCCAATATAACGCTTTCAAATGCCCCCTGTCAATCAGATTGCCCTGCCTGAAAAAAGGCCCCTAAAATAAAAACCTCTTGACAGAAACCCTTCCTGGATGTACATTTCCTATTAATTCTATCGAATTAATAGGAAATGGGGGCTTTATGAAACTCTCCAAAAAGGGCGAGTACGCCCTCCGGGCCCTGATCGACCTGGCCATGAACGCAGACAGGGGCGTCGCGCAGGCCCGCGACGTGGCCCGCCAGGAGAACATCCCGGTCAAGTTTCTGGAGCAGATCCTGCTGTCCCTCAAGAACGCCGGCCTCCTCCAGAGCCGCCGGGGCGTGGGCGGGGGCTATGCCCTGGCGCGGCCCCCGGATCAGATCACGCTCGGCGAGGTCATCCGCCTGCTGGAGGGCCCCATCGCCCCTATCGGCTGCGCCAGCCAGACCGCCCCGGAGCGCTGTTCCTGTCCCGAAGAGGCGACCTGCGGCCTGCGGAGCGTGATGCTGGACGTGTGCAACGCCATCTCGGACATCGTGGACCAGATCACCCTCGCCGACGTGTGCGAGCGGACAAAGGAGTTGCAGAACCAGAAGGCAGAAGTTCTCACCTACAGAATCTGAAAACCCGTTGGGGAGCGCTACCTCTCCACGGACCTGTTCGCGGACCTTCGATGATCGTAGGGGCGGTTCACGAACCGCCCCTACAAAACCACGTCCCACGATACCTGTGATCACATGTTATGATTGAACTGAACCTCGCAGAGGTCAACGAAACCCTGCGGCCCCTCGACGCCGAAGGGCGCATCCGCTGGGCCGTGGACGCCTTTGGCCGGAACGCGGTCCTGCTGAGCAGCATGCAGAAGACCGCCTCCGTGCTGATGAGCCTCTTCCACCGGCTCAGGCTGGACAACGAAATCCTTTTCGTGGACACGGGCTACCACTTCCGGGAAACCCTTCAGCTTCGCGACGAGTTCATGCGCCGCTACGCCCTGAACATCGTAACCCTCTACCCTGAGCAGACCCCGGAACAGCAGGAAAAAGCGTTTGAGAAAAAGCTCTACCTCTACGTGGACGGCCAGAAGGAGTGCTGCCGTCTGCGCAAGACCGCGCCCTACATCGACCACATGAAGCAGTCCGGCCACAAGCTGACGATGGTGGGCCTTCGCCGGAGCGAGGGGGGGCAGCGCGGTCTGCTTGAACCCCTGATCCGGGACCCGCGCATCCAGGGCTACACCCTGCACCCCATCTTCGACTGGACGGACGATCAGGTCGCAACCTACCTGAAGGCGCACGGCGTCCCCGTCCATCCCCTCCACGCCCGGAGCTACCCCAGCATCGGGTGCGAGTGCTGCACCACCCCCGTCCATCCCGGCGAGGACCCCCGCGCGGGGCGCTGGCGGCACCTGAGGGAGCCGGGGGACGACGGGCCGAAGTACTGCAACATCAACTTCTCGGACGGATACAGGATCTGAGTGAGGAGCAAGAGATGACCCTGCGGAGCCTGATCCGCTCCTATCTCACCCTGGGCCTGATCACAGCCGCAACCTCTTCCGCGCTGGCGCAGCCGAAGGGCGTGACCCTGCTCAACGCCGCCTACGACCCCACGCGAGAGCTCTACCGGGAGTTCAACGCCGCCTTCGCGAAGTACTGGAAGGCCAGGACCGGCCAGACCGTCACCGTCCACCAGTCCCACGGCGGGTCCGGAAAACAGGCCCGCGCCGTGATCGACGGCCTGGAGGCCGACGTCGTGACCCTGGCCCTGGCCTACGACATCGACGCGATCCACGAGAAGGCCGGTCTGATCCCCAAGGACTGGCAGACGCGCCTCCCGGACAACAGCGCCCCCTACACCTCCACCGTCGTCTTCCTGGTCCGCAAGGGCAACCCGAAAGGCATCCAAGACTGGGACGATCTGGTCAGGCCCGGCGTCTCAGTCATCACCCCCAACCCCAAGACATCGGGCGGGGCGCGGTGGAACTATCTGGCCGCGTGGGGCTACGCGCTCCGACGGAACAACGGGGATGAGTCGAAGGCGAAGGATTTTGTGACCCGGCTTTACCGAAACGTGCCTGTGCTCGACTCCGGGGCGCGCGGGTCCGCCACCACCTTCGTGGAGCGGGGCATCGGCGACGTCTTCATCTCCTGGGAGAACGAGGCGTTCCTGGCGGTCAAGGAGCTGGGCCAGGGCAAGGTGGAGATCGTGACGCCGTCCGTCAGCCTCCTGGCCGAACCGCCCGTCGCGGTCGTGGACAGGTTCGCCCAAAAGCACGGCGCCGTGGAGGTGGCCACCGAGTACTTGAAGTATCTCTACACGCCGGAGGGGCAGGAGATCGCCGCGCGCAACTTCTACCGGCCCCGCCTCAAGGCCGTGGCGGACAGGTACGCGAACCAGTTCGCGAAAGTCCCCCTGTTCACCATCGACGAGGTCTTCGGCGGCTGGGGGAAGGCCCAGAAGGCCCACTTCTCCGACGGCGGGGTGTTCGATCAGATCTATCAGGCCGGGTGGTGAAGAGGGCGGCCACAGAGGGCCGCCCCTACGATAAATATGCCCTTCAAAAAACGCTCCATCCTCCCCGGCTTCGGGTTGACGCTCGGCCTGACTCTGCTCTACCTCAGCCTGATCGTCCTGATCCCCCTGTCCGGCATCTTCCTCAAAACGGCCTCGTTGACCTGGGGGCAGTTCTGGTCCACCGTGTCGCACCCGCGCGCCCTGGCCGCCTACCGGCTCACCTTCGGCGCTTCGCTGGCAGGCGCGCTGATCAACGCCGTCTTCGGCCTGCTGGTGGCCTGGGCGCTGGTGCGCTACCCCTTTCCGGGGAAGCGCCTCGTGGACGCCCTGGTGGACCTCCCCTTTGCCCTGCCCACCGCCGTGGCGGGCATCACCCTCACCGCCCTTTACGCCCCCAGCGGCTGGCTGGGGCGCTTTCTCGAACCCCTCGGCATCCGGGTCGCCTTCACCCCGCTGGGGGTGCTGGTCGCGCTCACCTTCATCGGCCTCCCCTTCGTGGTGCGCACCGTGCAGCCCGTGCTGGAGGACCTGGACGCGGAGGTCGAGGAGGCCGCCGCCGCGCTCGGCGCAGACCGCGTCCAGACCTTCCGGCGCGTGATCCTGCCCGAAATCTGGCCCGCCCTCCTCACCGGCTTTGCGCTCGCCTTCGCGCGGGCCCTGGGCGAGTACGGCTCCGTCGTCTTCATTTCGGGCAACATGCCCATGCGCACCGAGATCGCCACGCTGCTGATCATCACCAGGCTGGAGCAGTACGACTACGCCGGGGCCACGGCCATCGCAACGGTCATGCTCGTCGCCTCGTTCCTGATGCTGCTGGTCATCAACCTGCTCCAGGGATGGAGCCGCCGTCGCCATGCCGTCTGACCCCCCCACGACAGAGCCGGCCCTCGTCCGCCGGACCCTGATCGGAACGGCCCTGCTCTTCCTCGGCCTGTTCCTGTTCCTCCCGCTGATCGCGGTCTTCGTCCACGCCCTGGAGAAGGGGCTGGACGCCTACCTCTCCGCCGTCCGGGAGCCGGCGGCCCTGTCCGCCGTCCGCCTGACCCTGCTCACCGCAGCCGTCGCCGTGCCCCTCAACACGGCCTTCGGCGTCGCCGCGGCGTGGGCCATCGCCAGGTTTGAGTTCACGGGCAAGCGCCTCCTGATCACCCTGATCGACCTCCCCTTCGCCGTCTCCCCCGTCATCTCCGGCCTGATCTTCGTGCTCCTGTTCGGGCTGCAGGGCCTTTTGGGTCCCTGGCTCGCGGACCACGACCTCAAGGTCATCTTCGCCGCGCCGGGCATCGCGCTCGCCACTGTCTTCGTCACCTTCCCGTTCGTCGCGCGCGAACTCATCCCCCTCATGCAGGCCCAGGGGGCCGAGGAGGAGGAGGCCGCCGTCGTGCTGGGGGCCAGCGGCTGGCAGACCTTCTTCCGCATCACCCTGCCCAACGTGAAGTGGGGCCTGCTCTACGGCGTGATCCTCTGCAACGCGCGGGCGATGGGCGAGTTCGGGGCCGTGTCCGTCGTGTCCGGCCACATCCGGGGGATGACCAACACCGTGCCCCTGCACGTGGAGATCCTCTACAACGAATACAACTTCACCGCAGCGTTCGCCGTCGCCTCCCTGCTCACCTGCCTGGCCCTGGTGACGCTGGCGGTCAAGAGCGTCCTGGAGAAACGCAAGTCATGAGCATCGAAGTCAAGGGGATCACAAAGCGATTCGGGGATGTCACGGCCCTCAACGACGTGAGCGTGGAGGTCCCCAGCGGCTCCCTGGTGGCCCTGCTCGGCCCTTCGGGGTCGGGCAAGACCACCCTCCTCCGCGCCATCGCCGGCCTGGAGACCCCCGATTCCGGGGCCATCTACTTCCACGACGAGGACGCCACGGACCGGCCCGTGCGCCACCGGAACGTGGGGTTCGTGTTTCAGCACTACGCCCTGTTCAGGCACATGACCATCTTCGACAACATCGCGTTCGGCCTGCAGGTCCGCAAGCGCCCGAAGGAGGAGGTCCGGGAGCGCGTCCATGAACTCCTCCGCCTGATCCAGCTGGAGGGGGTCGAAAACCGCTACCCGGCGCAGCTCTCCGGCGGGCAGCGGCAGCGCGTGGCCCTGGCGCGCGCCCTGGCCACACGCCCGAAGGTCCTCCTCCTGGACGAGCCCTTCGGCGCGCTCGACGCGAAGGTGCGCAAGGAGCTGCGCCAGTGGATCCGCCGGCTCCACGACGAGATCCACGTCACCAGCCTCTTCGTCACCCACGACCAGGAGGAGGCCCTGGAGCTGGCCGACCGGGTGGTCCTCATGCACGACGGAAAGGTCGAGCAGGTGGGCACGCCCGACGAGGTCTACAACCACCCGGCCACGCCCTTCGTCGTGAACTTCCTGGGGAGCGTCAACATCTTCCACGGCCGGGTCCGGGGGGACAGGCTGAGCCTGGCCGCCGGACTGGTGGCCGATGCCCCCGCGCACGTGTCCGGGGAGGACCGGAGCGTGGTGGCCTTTGTCCGGCCCCACGACATGGACGTGGACCTCACGCAGAAAAACGGCTCCTCGGCCCGCGCCCGCGTGAAGTGGGTCCACCCCGTCGGCGCCGTCGTGAAGATGGAACTCGAACTCCTGGACGACAAAAAAGAGATCGAAGTGGAGCTGACCCGCGAGCGCCACGAGACCCTCCGCCTCTCCGTGGGCGAGATCGTCTACGTCACCCCGAAGGGCCTGAAGGTCTTCGTCGGGACCTATTCGATTTAGGGATTCCACGATTTATACAACAAGGAACCCGCCCCTCTTTTTGCGCTTGACACCTGAGCGATCCTACCTTACTATATACTCTGCGTGGTCCGCTACCGTTCGAGGGATTCGCTGTCGGGAGGGGGGCGATGAACACTCGCAAAAATCGAGATGGGGGTCAACAGTGACAGCCGCATCTGGAGGTGCGGCTTATTGTGTTTACAATCCATGAACTCCTCTACTGTCAATCTGAGTCAGTTGGAGTCTCATCTCTGGGAAGCGGCAAACATCCTGCGCGGACCGGTGGATGCAGCCGACTTCAAGACCTACGTCTTTCCACTGCTCTTCTTCAAACGCATTTCCGACGTCCACGACGAGGAATACCAGGCGGCGTTGGAGGAGTCGGGAGGGGACGAAGAATACGCCCTCTTCCCCCAGAACTACCGCTTCCAGGTCCCCGAAGGCTGCCACTGGCGGGATGTCCGGGGCGTGGCCGTGAACGTCGGCCAGGCCCTGCAAAAGGCCCTGCGAGGCATCGAAAAGGCCAACCCGGAGACCCTCTACGGCATTTTCGGGGACGCCCAGTGGACGAACAAGGAGCGGCTCTCGGATGCCCTCCTGCGGAATCTCATCGAGCACTTCTCCCGGATCACGCTCGGAAATCAGGCTGCCCAGGCGGATATCCTCGGCCAGTCCTATGAATACCTGATCAAGAAGTTTGCGGACGCGACCAACAAGAAGGCCGGCGAGTTCTATACCCCGCGTTCCGTCGTGCGGCTGATGGTCAATATCCTCAATCCCCGAGAGGGCGAGTCCATCTACGATCCAGCCTGTGGCACAGGCGGCATGCTGTTGGAAGCCATTCACCACGTCCGCGAACAACACGGCGATACCCGCACCCTGTGGGGCAGGCTTTTCGGCCAGGAGAAGAACCTCACCACCTCCGCCATCGCCCGCATGAACCTGTTCCTTCACGGCGCGGCAGACTTCCAGATCGTGCGCGGCGATACCCTTCGCACCCCGGCGTTCTTCTCCGGTGACAACCTCGCCACCTTCGACTGCGTCATCGCCAACCCGCCCTTCTCCCTCGAAAACTGGGGCGAGGAGGTCTGGATCAGCGATCCCTATGGCCGGAACTTTGCCGGCATGCCTCCGTCCAAGAGCGGCGACTACGCCTGGGTCCAGCATATGATTAAATCCATGGCCTCCGGTACCGGCCGGATGGCCGTGGTTCTGCCGCACGGCGCCCTCTTCCGGATGGGCAAAGAGGGCGCAATCCGGAAGAAAATCCTCCACATGGACCTTCTCGAAGCCGTCATTGGACTGGGTCCAAACCTCTTCTACGGCGCTGGCCTCGCCGCCTGCATCCTCATCTTTCGCCAGCGCAAGAAAAAGGATCGCCGGAACAGGGTGCTCGTCCTGGATGCCTCCCGTGAGTTCAAAACCGGCCGGGCGCAAAACGAACTCCTTCCAGACCACGTCAAGCGCATCTACAACTGGTATCGCGATTACAAAGACGTGGAGGGGGTTGCCCGTGTGGTGACGATTGACGACATCACTGCCAATGATTACAACCTCAATATCCCACGTTATATTGAGCCGAAGACCGACCGGGAGGTTCTCTCCGTAGAGGAGGCGATAAAGCGGCTCAAGGAAAGTGCAGAGGCGGCGTTCGTGGCGGAAGAGAAGCTGGTTGGGATTCTCAAACGGGAGGGGCTGCTGTCATGACTGCGCGCATCTCCCAGCAACAGCTTGAGTCCTACCTCTGGGGCGCGGCCACCCTTCTGCGCGGGACCATCGACGCCGGCGATTACAAGCAGTTCATCTTTCCGCTGCTCTTCTTCAAGCGCCTGTGCGATGTCTTCGATGAGGAAACCCAGGCCGCGCTGTCCGAATCCGGCGGCGACCGGGACTTTGCCGCCTACCCGGAGAACCACCGGTTCCAGGTCCCACCCGAGGCGCACTGGCGCAACGTGCGACAGATGGCGAAGAACGTGGGCCAGGCCATCCAGTCCGCCATGCGAGCCATCGAGACAGCCAACCCCGACAAGCTCTACGGCATCTTCGGCGATGCGCAGTGGACGAATAAGGACCGCCTCTCCGACGCCATGCTGCGCGACCTCGTCGAGCACTTCAGCACGTTCGAACTGACCCTCGCCAACCTCCCCGAGGACGAACTCGGGCAGGGGTACGAATACCTCATCAAGAAATTCGCCGACGACTCCGGCCACACTGCCGCCGAGTTCTACACCAACCGCACCGTCGTCCATCTCATGACCGAGATGCTCGAACCGCAGCCAGGCGAAAGCATCTATGACCCCACCTGCGGCTCCGGCGGTATGCTCCTTTCCGCCATCGCCCATCTCCGACGAAAGGGCAAGGAGTGGCGCAACGTCCGCCTCTATGGCCAGGAGCGGAACCTGATGACCTCTTCCATCGCCCGGATGAACTGCTTTCTTCACGGCATTGAAGACTTCCAGGTCGTCCGGGGAGACACCCTCTCCGAGCCGAAGTTCGTCCAGGGCGACCGCCTCATGCGCTTCGACGTGTGCCTCGCCAACCCGCCCTATTCCATCAAGCAGTGGGACCGGGATGCCTTCGCCTCCGATCCCTGGGGGCGCAATCTTTACGGCACGCCACCCCAGGGTCGGGCCGACTACGCCTTCTGGCAGCACATCCTCTGTAGCCTCGCGCCGAAAACCGGTCGCTGCGCCATCCTCTTTCCGCACGGCGTCCTCTTCCGCCAGGAGGAGGCAGAGATGCGGCGCAAACTCATCGAGGCTGACCTCATTGAGTGTGTCCTCGGCCTCGGGCCGAATCTTTTCTACAATGCGACAATGGAGGCCTGTGTTGTCATCTGCCGCACGGCCAAGACAAGAACGAGGAAGGGCAAAATTCTTTTCATCAACGCTGTCAACGAAATCACTCGGGAACGTGCCCAAAGCTTCCTCACCGATGACCATATCAAGCGCATCGTCAAAGCCTACGAGAAGTTCAAAGACGAACCCGGCCTCACCCGCGTCGCGTCATTGGGGGAAATCCGAGAGCAGGGTGGAAACCTTAACATCCCGCTCTATATTACCGCAACCGAGCCCACGTCTGTAAACAAAACGGTAGCGAATGGAGGCTCCATCGCTGAATCATCATCTGCTTGGATTGACTCCGTCTCAGCAGTGCGCGACGGCCTCAGCGGCGTGCTTGAAAAGGAGATCTCGACAACCGAACTCCCCGCTGCCGAAAAAATCGCCAAAGGGATGCCCACATGGCTCAAACGCAGCGAGTGGAAACGACTCCCGTTTGGTGCGTTCGTGGAGAGCGTGAACGAGCGCGTTGAGCCAAGCACGGCGGAGGAGGAAATTTACGTCGGGCTGGAGCATCTTACCTCTCAGGATTTGCACATCCGGCGTTGGGGCAAGGGTAGCGATGTCATCGGCACCAAGCTGCGGTTTCGAAAAGGCGACCTCATCTTTGGCCGACGTCGTGCCTATCAACGCAAGTTGGCCGTAACGGAGTTCGACGGCATCTGCTCCGCACACGCGATGGTCGTGCGAGCCAAGCCGGAGATTGTGTTGCCGGAGTTCCTGCCCTTCCTGATGATGAGCGACAGGTTCATGAACCGCGCCGTGGAAATTTCGGTTGGATCGCTCTCGCCCACCATCAACTGGACGACGCTCAAACATCAAGAGTTCGACCTCCCTCCGCTCGACCAGCAGCGACGCATCGCGGAGATTCTGTGGGCAGTAGAGAAATTGTGCTCTGCATGCGAGGCTGTAGTTCAGGCATTGGAAGAAGCAGTCAATGCCCGATTGGGTGATGTGTTTGGCGTTAATCTAAAAGGCAAACACCCCACTCAACTTTCCACAAAAGCGCTTAACGAAGTAGCTTTCCTACAAACAGGTATTGCGAAGGGGAAGCAATACCCGCAGGATATACCTACAGTCGAACTGCCGTATCTAAGAGTTGCCAATGTGCAAGACGGTCACCTCGACCTTTCAGAGATGAAGACCATAACCATCCCAAAGGCAGAGAAAGACCGTTACCTGCTTCAAGACGGCGATGTCGTCATCTGCGAGGGTGGTGACTTCGACAAGGTTGGTCGTGGGACAATTTGGCGAGGACAGATTCCGGATTGCTTGCATCAGAATCACATCTTTTGTCTTCGCGCCAACCGCTCGTTGATTCTTCCCGAATTTCTCATCCTTCAACTTGGCAGCCCGTATGGCAAGCGATATTTTCTCAGTTGTGCCAAGAAGACATCGAACCTTGCTTCCATCAACTCAACTCAGGTAAAGGCGTTTCCCTTCAAACTCCCACCCCTTAGAGGGCAGCGCGCTCTCGTCGATGAGCTGGAACGTTTTGAAAAGTCGAAGCAGACAATGAGGGCACATTTGAATATCTCACGGTCGATGCGTAGGGCATTTGTAGAGGCCCTATCATGAGCGCGTTTACCGAATCCAACGCCGTCGGCGACAGACCTGACAGGTCTCGAAGACCTGTCAGGTCTGGAGTTCCCCTTGAACCCGGCCACTGCTATCACATCTATAATCGCGGGGTCAACCGGACCAATATCTTTCTCGAAGACCGCAACTACGCCTACTTCATGCAACTCTACGCCAAATACATTGTCCCGGTGGCCGATACATTTTCCTACTGCCTGCTGCGGAACCACTTCCATCTGCTGGTGCGGATAAAGGAAGAGCAGGACTTGCCCACAGACCTGTCAGGTCTCACGCCCGGACTCAAGCGTCCCAGCCTCAGCCAGCCCTTCTCCAATTTATTCAACGCCTACACCAAAGCCATCAACAAGGCGTACGGGCGGACCGGGGCGTTGTTTCAGCGGGCCTTTCGCCGCCTGCCGGTCACGTCTGATCACCATTTTGTGGCGCTCATCCATTACATTCATCACAACCCGCAGACACACGGTTTCGTGAGCGATTTTCGGGAGTGGCCTTATTCCTCTTATCATGCGTTATCGTCCGATACACCCACCCAACTTGCACGAACCGCAGTCCTGGGCTGGTTTGGTGGGCTTCAAGCGTTGCGGCAGTTTCATACGAGACCAGCGGATGCAACATCTATCCGTACGTTTATTGGCGAGGATGAAGCATAAACCTGACGCGAACTTGAAAACCACGTCAGTCCAGGACGGAAGTAACACGATGACTCTGTTCACCGAATCCAACACCGTCGAGCAGATGGTCCTCGATGCCATCGCCAGGGTCGGTGGCGAGGAACCCTTCGGCACACGCGAAGATCCGCCACCGGAGATCGGTAGGGACTCACCCCCGGTCCTCTGGACCTATCGGCCTGCCGCCGAACTCCCGCGCCAGCCCGGCGACGTGATGGTGGAGTCGTGGGTGCGCGAGGCGCTCGTCCGCCTCAACCCCGAAATTGCCGCGCAGCCCGACCGCGTCGACGAAGTCATCTACAACCTCCGCGCCTGCATTCTCTCCGTTCAGGCCGACGGCCTGGTTCGGGCAAACGAGAACTTCATGGCCTGGCTGCGGGGTGAGAAAACCATGCCCTTCGGACCCCAGGGGGAGCATGTGCCCGTGCGCCTCGTGGACTCCGCCCATCCTGCCCGAAACCGACTCACCGTGACCAACCAGTGGACCTACCAGGTCGGCCCGGTGGAGAAGCGGTTCGACGTGGTCTTCCTCGTCAACGGCCTGCCGGTGGTCATCGGCGAGGCCAAGACGCCCACGCGCAGCGCAGTGACGTGGTTCGACGGCGCATTCCAGATCAATGAAATCTACGAGAAACAGGCGCAGGCCATGTTCGTGCCGAACGTCTTCTCCTTCGCCACCGAAGGTCGCTACTACCGTTACGGGTCCATCCGTATGCCCATCGACATGTGGGGTCCCTGGCGCGACGACGACAACCAGGAGGAGGGCGAACTGCACCACGTCCGGGCCACGGTGAAAAGCATGCTCCGGCCCGAGGTCGTGCTCGACATCCTGCAGAACTTCACCCTTTTCGCCACGGACAAGAAGCATCGGCGCATCAAGATCATTTGCCGCTACCAGCAGTTCGAGACGGCCAACAAAATCGTGGATCGTGTGGTGAAGGGCACCCCGAAAAAGGGCCTCATCTGGCACTTCCAGGGCAGCGGCAAGTCCCTCCTTATGGTCTTCGCGGCCCAGAAACTCCGGCTCCACGAAAAGCTGCACAACCCCACGGTGGTGGTTGTGGTGGACCGCATCGATCTCGACACTCAGATCACCGCCACCTTCAACGCCACCGACGTGCCAAACATGGTGGGGGTCGCCACGCGCCAGGAACTCCAGGACCTGCTCCAGCAGGACGTGCGCAAGGTCCTCATCACCACGATCCACAAGTTCGCGGAGGCCGACGGACGACTCAACGAGCGTTCGAACATCATCGTGATGGTGGACGAGGCCCACCGCACGCAGGAGGGCGACCTGGGCCGCAAGATGCGCGAGGCCCTGCCCAACGCCTTCCTCTTCGGCCTCACCGGCACGCCCATCAACCGCGCGGACCGGAACACCTTCTGGGCCTTCGGTGCAGACGAGGATGAGAAGGGCTACCTGAGCCGCTACTCGTTCCAGGATTCTATCCGTGACAAGGCCACGCTGCCCCTGCATTTTGAAGCGCCGGAGGTCCGGCTCAAACTCAACCGGGACGCCATTGACGAGGCGTTCAGGGAGATCACCGGAAATCTGAGTGAACAGGACCGCGACGACCTCGCCCAAAGGGCCGCCAAGATGGCCGTCCTGGTGAAAAACCCCGATCGCGTCCGGGTCGTGATCCAACACATGGTCCAGCACTTTCAGACCAAAGTGGAGCCGAACGGGTTCAAGGCTCAGGTGGTGACCTTCGACCGCGAATGCTGCGTGCTCTACAAGAAGGGGATGGACGACCTGGTTGGCCCCGAGGCCAGCGCCATCGTCATGCACTCCGCAGCGGGTGACCCGCCGGAGTGGAAGGTCCATGCGCGCAACAGGGACGAGGAGGAAAAGCTGCTCGACCGCTTTCGGGACCCTGCCGACCCGCTCAAGTTCGTCATCGTCACCTCCAAGCTCCTGACCGGCTTTGACGCGCCCATCCTCCAGGTGATGTATCTCGATAAACCCATGAAGGACCACAACCTCCTTCAGGCCATCTGCCGGACCAACCGGACCTTCGGTCATGAGAAGACCCATGGGTTGATCGTAGACTATATCGGCATCTTCGACGATGTGGCGCGGGCGCTCAATTTTGACGAGAAGGCCGTTCTGAAGGTGGTGTCGAACATCGACGAACTGCGGAAGGCGTTACCCTTGCAGGTTCAGGCTTGTCTGGCCTTCTTCACCGGCGTGGACCGGACGGTGGGAGGCTATGAGGGGTTGATGGCCGCCCAGCAGTGCCTGCCCAACAACGAAGTACGGGATAAGTTCGCCGCCGCCTACTCCGTTCTGGCCAGGATTTGGGAGGCGCTCTCTCCAGACCCCTGCCTCGCCCCCTATGAGACCGACTACCGTTGGCTGACCATGGTCTATGAGTCTGTGAAGCCACCGAGCGGCAACGGCAAACTCCTCTGGCATGCCCTCGGCGCGAAGACCGTCGAACTGATTAACCAGAACGTCCACGTGGAGTCAGTCCGCGACGACCTGGAAACCCTCGTGCTGGACGCACAGATTCTGGAGGACATCCTCAAGGAGGCCGACCCGGCGAAGAGAGGCAAAGAGGTCGAAATCAAGCTGATCGCCCGGCTTCGCAGGCACGCCGGGAACCCGAAGTTTGTCGCCCTCGGTGAACGACTTGAGAAAATTAAGGAGCGCCACGAGCAGGGCTTCCTGAACAGCCTGGATTTCCTGAAAGCAATCCTCGAACTGGCCAGGGAGGTCGTCGAAGCTGAAAAAGAAATCGATTCCACGCAAGAACGCGATCAGGCCAGGGAGGCCCTGACCGAACTCTTCAAGGAGGCCAGGAATGGCAACACCCACATCATCGTCGAGCGCATCGTGAACGACATCGACGAGATTGTGAAAAAGGTGCGATTCCCCGACTGGCAGCACACCACCCAGGGCGAGCGTCTGGTGCAAAGAGAGCTTCGAAGAACCCTGCTGAAATACCAGCTTCATCGAGACCAGGAGTTGTTCGACAAAGCCTACGAATACATCCGGCAGTATTACTGATATGATGATACCCCTATACCTTGATGTTTTTCGCCCTACATACACTATGCGTTATATCCGGATGGATTTCAGAATCTGCTTGACGAACAAGTATCCTCCATCTAAATTGCTGTTCGGCGAGGGGTATGTTTAGAGTAATACCGAGATGATCGTAGCACAAGGCCAAGCGAAACCCACAGTAAAGGCCGATGTACATTGGACGATAATACGAGTGACAGCAAGGATTTGTCTCAACATACTTTTGCCTTGTCAGAGATTTGAGTCGGTGGAGATCAGATGGCCGCAATAAGATCGCGCACACCCGCAGTTCAGGGAACAAGCATTGTTCTTCTGGGCGATTTTAGCCCCAAGATTTTCCACCCCATCTGGTTTGCCCAGGCAGGGCTGATCGGCAAGTCTGAAGCGGAAAGTGCCGAGATTGAAGTCGTACACGCTGATCTCGCAAGCTTCAACCTGGATTGGCTCAAGGTCCAGGTCATCCGAAACCGGTTTGCTCTGACAACGACTCAGGAATCACATTTCGAACCCCTTCGAGACCTTGCCGTAGGGACCTTTAAACTTCTTTCCCACACGCCAATCCGGGCGATGGGCATCAACCGGGATATGCATTTCCAAATGCAGTCTGAAGAGGAATGGCATGCGTTTGGCCACCGGATGGCTCCCAAAGAACACTGGGGCGCGCTTGAAAAACCCGGCCTGATCAGTCTGACCATGCAAGGGGTACGCTCCGATGAATCTAAAGGATATATCCGTGTGAAGATCGAACCCTCTACGGTGGTACATCCTGGGATATTTTTTTCTGTTAATGATCATTTCCAAGTCCTCGATGCCAACTCACCAAAAGGAAGTTACGAGATCATGAACCTCCTGCAAAAGTCCTGGAACGACTCACTCAAAAGAGCAGAACAGATTATCCATTCGCTCCTGGAGGACCGATGAACGCCCTACTGCTTCAGAGATCCGATACTTTTTATATCGACCCCCAGCCTAAATCGGAAGGACCTCAGCAGAATGAACCGTTGTATTATAAAGGGGAGATCAAGACGGATTTCTTTCAACCAGACGACGAATCCGGGCTCAAGAGCGAAGAGGAAGAAAATACGGTCCACTCCCAATTTCGTGTTCCGAGGCCTTCGGTTTTGCTCCTCCTCAAAATAACTCCTTCCAAACAGAACCACTTCATTTCTTTGCAGAAATGGGAAGGAATTGTTTTCAAGGTGAAGAAGGAGGTCTTTCTCGCAAAACTTGTTGATCTCACACAGGAAGGCCCGGACGAAGAAGCAGAAATTCCCATCGAAGAGGTTTCAGAAGATGACCTGGACCTGTTGCAACCCGGAGCCGTGTTTTACTGGAACATCGGCTACCTGAATAGCCACAGAGGACAGCGCCTGCGGACTTCGGGGATCCGGTTCAGGCGGTTGCCTGCCTGGACGGAAGAAGAACTCCACAAAGCCCGGAGCGAGGCCATGCGCATTCGAGACCTGATGGGGTGGAAATAGGATGTACGCTGCGCCGGACCCAGACGAAATCGAAGTCTCCGTGTTTGGCCCCAGCTACGGGGAGTGTATTCTGCTGCATCTGGGCGAGAATAACTGGCTCGTTGTCGATTCGTGCCTTGACCCGGACTCCCAGGAGCCTGTTCCTCTGGTTTACCTGCGCCGAATCGGGGTTGACCCTGCTCAGGCTGTCAAACAGGTGATCGCCACTCACTGGCACGACGACCATATCGGCGGGCTGGGACAGGTCGTTGAAGCGTGTACCTCTGCAGAATTCGTATGTTCCGACGCTTTAAAGACAGAAGAATTTCTGACGCTTGTGCAAGCCGTACACCCACACGCGATGATGCGGCGTTCAGGCGTGAGAGAGTTTCATACGGTCCTCATGTCTCTGGCCGGACGAGGCGCACGGCGCTTGGCCCCCAAATTTGCCATCGCAGACCGAATGCTCTGGCAGAGCGGCAGATGTTCCGTCTGTGCCCTGTCCCCGTCGGACGCTGCCGTCCTTCTGGCCCGCAGGGAGATTGCAGACCGGCTCACGAACCAGACGGGCACCAAGAAGGGCCTGGTTGCGCCGTCGCCTAACCACAACTCGGTCGTACTGTGGATTGCCGTCGGTGAGGTTTCTATCCTGCTGGGCGCCGATCTGGAAGAGACAGGAAATCCCGGAACAGGATGGTCGGAAGTCGCCCACTCCAGATACCATCCTTCTCAGAAGGCATCCCTGTTCAAGATTCCCCATCACGGCTCCAGCAGTGCAGATAATCCACAGGTCTGGACAGACCTGCTTGAGCCGAATCCCTTTGCCGCGTTGACACCCTGGACCCTGGGAGGCGCGTTTCTTCCGACAAGACGAGACGTAGACCGAATCTGCTCTCGAACAGACAGGGCGTATGCAACAGCTACGAACAGACAGCCGGGGAGTCGGAGGCGGGCCAGGGGGGTGGAAAGGACCATCAGCGAAATAGGCGCCACCCTACGACCTGTGCCTTATTCGAGGGGGCACGTGCGATTTCGGACCCAGTCTTTAGGCGTTCCCACCGAGTGGCAAGTCGATTTGTTCGAGGGCGCGGTGCCTCTGCGCCAGGTATACTTGTCCCGATAAACCCAGCAAGGGAATCACTGCAAAACAAAACCACCCTGAAGTCTGACTTCCCCGCCAATCATCGCTTCGTATCCCCTCAATCCGATCCGTGTCAAAAAAAACGCTTGACAGCCCCCCCTGTCTTTTTTATATTGGAAACCATAAAAACTATTTAAGTTTCTAAGGTTCGATTCGGCTTTTTGCGCAAGGAATCTCCCATGTCCGGCGACTTTGAGACCCGAAATCGCATCCTGGAGACGGCCCGGGAGCAGTTCTTCCAGCTCGGCTTCACGAAGGTCACCATGGACGAGATCGCCTCCGGCCTCGGCATGAGCAAGAAGACCCTCTACAAATTTTTCCCCGGCAAGGACGCACTCCTTCGAGAGGTGGTGGAGCTGAACAGGGGGGAGATCGAAAGGGGCCTCGACGAGATCCTTCAGGACAAAAGCCTGAGCTTCGTGGAAAAGCTGAAGCGCCTGATGGCCTTTCTGGCGATGAAACTCTCCAGGATCGGCCCCCTCTTCATGCAGGACCTGCACCGAAACGCCCCTGAACTCTGGAAGGAGATCGAGGCCTTCAGGCGGCAGAAGGCGACCAGCGTCTTCGGGGACCTGATTGACGAGGGCGTCCGGAAGGGGGTGTTCAGGGGCGACATCGACCGGCAACTCCTGACGCTCATGTACGTCAACCTGATCCAGAGCATCATCCACGCCGAGGTCCTGTCCCAGCTCCCGCTCTCGGCCTCGCAGGCGTTCGAGGCCATCATCAAGGTCCTGTTTGAAGGCATCCTGACGGACGAATTCAGGGCGAACTACGCCGCTCACCGGGGGAGATGAGCCATGCGTCCCACAACAGCGAACCACAGAGATCACAGAGCACACAGAGGTCTAAAAGTTCAAAGTTCAAAGTTCAAAGTTAGAACCTTGAACCTTGAACCTTCGAACCTTGAACATCTTTTCTCCGTGATCTCTGTGCCCTCTGTGGTGAAATGTCTTTTTTTGATACTGCTCGGCCTGGTGCTGGTTGCCCGAACCGCGCCCGCGCAGCAGCCCCTCACCGTCCAGGAGTGCATCCGGATCGGCCTGGAGAACAGCAGGTCCCTGCACGCCTCGCTCATGAAGGCGAGGGCCGCCGACGCGAAGGCGAGCGAGACGAACGCGGCCCGCCTCCCGTCCCTCAAACTCAGCGGGACCTACACGCGCCTGAGCGAGATCGCGCCCTTCGAGGTGGCCCTCCCCTTCCCCCCGCCCGCACCCGGCCGGTTCACCATCTCCCCCTCCATCTTCAACAACTTCAGCGCGCGGCTGACCCTTCAGCAGCCCCTCTTCACCGGCCTCCGCCTCGAAAGCAACGCAGACCTCGCCCGGCACGGCGCGCAGGCCGCGCAACAGGACTACAGCCGGGACAGGGCGGACCTCGTCTACGGCATCCAGGCCGCCTACTGGGGCCTCTTCAAGGCCGTTGAAATCCGGAAGGTCCTCGACGAGAACGTCTCGCAGGTGGAGGCCCACCTGAAAGACGCCCGGAACCTCCACGCCCAGGGGCTGATCACGCACAACGAGGCGCTCAAGGTCCAGGTGCAGCTCTCCGGCGCCCGGCTCGCTCAGATCCACGCGAAGAACGCCGTGCGCCTGGCCACGCTCGCCCTGAACAACCTCATCGGCCTCCCCCTGGAGACCGAGGTCGCCCTCGCCTCCGGGGTCGAGCGCCAGCCCCGGAGATTCGCCGACCTGGCCCCCCTCCTCCAGAAGGCCCTGGAGAGCCGCCCCGAGATCAAGGCGCTGGAGGCCCGCGTGAGGGCCGGCCAGGCCGGCGTCGCCCTGGCGAGATCGGGCCAGCTCCCCCAGGTCTACCTGATCGGAAACTACGCCTACGCCCGCCCCAACCCCCGCCTCCTCCCTGCGCAGGACCGGTTCAAGGGGACCTGGGACCTGGGCGTCGCCGTCTCCCTCGACCTCTGGAACTGGAGGACGACCGCGCATCAGACGGGACAGGCGCGGGCGCAGCTCCTCCAGGCGCAGGACGCCCTCGCCCAGCTCCGGGACGGCATACAACTGGAGGTCACGCAGCAGTTCCTGAGCCTGCTGGAGGCGGAGGAGCGCATCGGCGTGGCGGAGCAGGGGGTCCAGCAGGCCGAGGAGAACCACCGGGTCACCAGCGCCCGGTTCAGGGCCGGCCTGGCCCTCAACTCGGACCTGCTGGACGCGGAGGTCGCCCTGCTCCAGGCCCGGACGAACTACACCCAGACCCTCGTGGACTACGAACTCGCGCAGGCCGGGCTTCAGAGGGTGATCGGACAGTAGGGATGCAAAGGGGAGACGTATGGGGATGCGAAAGAGATGGACGGCGCAGTCTGTGCTCCTTATCCTGATCCTGACGGCCTCCTGCTCAGGCGGCGACAGCGGGGACATCAGCGCCTCCGGCACGATCGAGGCCACCGAGGTGCGCGTCGCCTCGAAGGTGGGCGGCGAGGTCAGGCGGCTCTCCTTTGAGGAGGGGAGCGCCGTGCGCCAGGGGGACACCCTCGCCGTGATCGACCACGCGACCCTCGACCTCCAGCTCCGGCAGGCCGAGGCCGGCGTCGCCCTCTCCGACGCCCAGCTCCGCCTCCTGCTCAACGGCGCCCGCCCCGAGGACATCCGCCAGGCCGAGGAGGGCCTCCGGCAGGCCGAGGCCAGCCTCAAGAACGCCCGGGAGGACGCCCGGCGCGTGCGCGAGCTGGCCGGGACCGGGTCCGTCACGCAGAAGCAGACGGACGACGCGGAGACCCGCCACGCCGTCGCCCTCGCGCAGGTCAACGCCGCGAAGCAGGCCCTGAAGAAGGTGCAGCAGTGGGCCCGCCCCGAGGACCTCCAGGCCGCGCAGGCCCGCCTGGACCAGGCCAGGGCCGCCGCCGACCTCCTGCGAAAGGCCATCGCCGACTGCCACGTGACCGCGCCCATCGGCGGCGTCGTCACCCACAGGCCCGTGGAGGTCGGCGAGCTCGTCGGCCCCGGCGGCATCCTCGCGACCCTCTCCCGGCTCGACCGGGTCCACCTGATGATCTACGTGACCGCCCCGGACCTGGGCCGGGTGAGCCTCGGCCAGCGGGCCGAGGTGCGCATCGACGCGGCCCCGGACCGGGCCTTTCCGGGCAGAGTCGTCTACATCTCCCCGGAGGCGGAGTTCACCCCCAGGAACGTGCAGACCAAAGAGGACCGGGTGAAGCTCGTCTTCGGCGTGAAGATCGAGGCCGACAACCCCGACGGCGCGCTCAAGCCCGGCCTCCCCGCCGACGCGACGATCAGGATCAGCGGGCAGTAGGGGCGACCCGGTGGGTCGCCCCTGGTTTTTCGATTAGAGGTTTCCATGTCCGATCTCGCCATCCAGACCGAGGGCCTGACGAAGCGCTTCGGCGACGTCCAGGCCGTGAGCGACCTGAGCCTCGCCGTCCAACGGGGGGAGATGTTCGGCGTGGTCGGCCCGGACGGCGCGGGCAAGACCACGGCCATGCGCCTGCTCTGCGGCATCCTCCGGCCCACCTCCGGCCGCGCCCGCGTCCTGGGCCACGACCTGGGCGCGGGCCTGAAGGAGATCAAGCGCCGCATCGGCTACCTCTCGCAGCGGTTCAGCCTCTACGGCGACCTCACCGTCGACGAGAACATCGCCTTCTTCGCCGAGGTCCACGGCGTCCGGGACTACCGGCGGCAGCGGGAGGAGCTGCTGGCGTTCACGCGACTCGCCCCGTTCCGCGACCGGCTCGCCGACCGGCTCTCCGGCGGGATGAGACAGAAGCTCGCCCTCGCCTGCACCCTCATCCACACCCCCGACATCCTCTTTCTGGACGAGCCGACCACCGGCGTGGACCCCGTCTCTCGCCGCGACTTCTATAAGATCCTGTCCAGCCTGCTCCGGTCCGGCATCACCGTCCTGATGACCACACCCTACCTGGACGAGGCCGAGCGGTGCACGCGGGTCGGCCTGATGAATCAGGGGAGGCTGATGGCCGTGGACGCCCCCCGGAACCTCAAGGCATTGATGAAAGGGACCGTCGTCGAGGTCGTCTGCGGGCAGGTCCGCCTGGCCTCCGGCGTCCTGCGGGAATCGCCCGACGTGGCTGAGACGCAGGCCTTCGGCGACCGGCTCCACGTCGTGGTCCGGGACGATGCCGCGATTCCGTCCCTCCGGGCGCAGCTCCGGGGCGCGGGGGTCGAGGTCGCGAGCTGGCGGGTGGTGCCCCCGTCGCTGGAGAATGTGTTTATTTCACTCCTAAAGACAGGGCAGACGTGACAGCCTCCTACGCCATCGAAGTCAAACACCTGACCAAACGGTTCGGCCGGTTCACCGCCGTGGACGACCTCAGCTTCACCGTCCGGCAGGGGGAGATCTTCGGCTTCCTCGGCGCGAACGGCGCGGGCAAGACCACGGCCATCCGCATGCTCTGCGCCCTCCTGAGCTCCACCTCCGGCACGGCCACGGTGGCCGGCTACGACATCAACACCCAGCCTGAACAGGTGAAGGCCCGCATCGGCTACATGTCCCAGCGGTTCTCCCTCTACGAGGACCTGACCGTCGCGGAGAACCTCTCCTTCTTCGGCGGCGTCTACGGCCTGTCCAACGCCCGGCTGCGGGAGCGCGCGCGCTGGGCCGTCCAGATGGCAGGGCTGAAGGGCCGGGAGCAGAGCCTCACGCGGGAACTGGCCGGCGGCTGGAAGCAGCGCCTGGCCCTCGGCTGCGCCGTCCTGCACGAGCCCCGCATCGTCTTCCTGGACGAGCCGACGGGCGGCGTGGACCCCCTCTCGCGCCGGGAGTTCTGGGACCTGATCCACCGCCTCTCCGAGGACGGCGTGACCGTCTTCGTGACCACCCACTACCTGGACGAGGCGGAGTACTGCAACACCATCACCCTCCTCCAGGCCGGCAGGCTCATCGCCAGCGGGAGCCCCCAGGCCCTCAAGGCCGAGCACATCCGGAGCCCCATCCTCGAGGTCGAGTGCGACCGGGTCATCGAGGCCCTGGACCTCCTCCAGCGGGAGGCCTGGGCACTGGAGACCTCGGTCTTCGGGACCTGCCTCCACGTGAGCGTCCCGGACGAGGAGGAGTGGAGGCGGCAGGCGCAGCGCCTCCTCGCCGAGAACGGCATCGCCATAAGCCGCATCGACAGGATCGTGCCCTCCCTGGAGGACGTGTTCATTCATTTGATCGAGAAGAGATGATGTCCTCCCGAATCAGACCCATCGTCATCAAAGAATTCCGGCAGATCTCCAGGGACAGGCGCACGCTCGGCGTGCTGCTGGTCATCCCGGCGTTCATGCTGGTCATGTTCGGCTACGCCCTGAACTTCGACGTCAGGCGCGTGCCCCTCGCCGTCTGCGACCAGGACCGGAGCCGGGCCAGCCGCGAATTCGCGGAGAGCTTTCTCCACTCCGAGTACTTCGACCTGAAGCATCGCCTGAGCGACGCGCGCGAGATCGACGGCCTGATGGGCGGGGAGCGGGTCCGGGTCGCCCTGGTCATCCCCCCGGACTTCTCGGAGCGCCTGCTGGGCGGCAGGGAGGCGACCGTCCAGGTCCTGGTGGACGGCGCGAACGCCAGCGCCGCGGCCACGGCCGTCGGCTACGTCGGCGCGATGGCGCAGGACCATTCGTCGAAGATCGCCATCCGCGCCTCCGCGCGAACGGGCCGCCCCGGCGTCCCCCTCCCCATCGACTACCGCCCGCGCGTCTGGTACAACCCGGAGCTGAAGAGCGCGAAATTCCTCGTGCCCGGCCTCATCGGGTTCATCCTGATGATCACCGCCGTCATCTCCACGGCCCTCTCCGTCGTCCGGGAGAAGGAGCAGGGCACCATCGAGCAGATCGTCGTCTCCCCCATTCGCCCCGTCGAGCTGATCCTGGGGAAGACCATCCCCTACATCCTCATCTCGCTCGCGGCCACGGCCATCATCCTGCTCGTCAGCTATCTCCTGTTCGACGTCGCCGTCCGGGGGAGCTACCTGCTCCTCTTCGGCGTGACCCTCCTCTTCCTGGCCGGGGCCCTTGGCCTGGGTCTCCTGATCTCCACCGTCGCGGACTCCCAGCAGGTCGCCTTCCAGATGGCCCTCCTGGTCACCATGCTCCCGACCTTCCTCCTGTCCGGCTTCGTGTTCCCGATCCGGAACATGCCCCTCCCCGTCCAGGCGATCACCCACATCGTTCCGGCCAGATACTTCCTGGTCGCGCTCCGGGGCATCGTCCTGAAGGGCGTGGGCCTGTCCGCGCTCTATGACCAGGCCCTCTTCCTGCTCGCCTTCGCGGCCCTGACCCTCGGCGTGAGTTCAGCCCGGCTGAGGAAAATCCTGTGAAGACCATCCTCCACATCATCCGCAAGGAACTCCTCCAGTTCCGGCGCGACCCGAAGATGTTCTCCATCAGCTTCATCGCGCCCATTTTCCAGCTCCTGGTCCTGGGCTACGCCGCCAACCTGGACGTGACCGACCTCCCGACCGTCGTCTGCGACCTGGACCGGTCCGCCGCGAGCCGGGAGCTGCTCCGGACCTTCTCGAACTCCGGCTACTTCGAGCTGGCCTGGGAGGTCACCCGGATGGAGGACGTGGACCCCTACCTGGAGACCGGAGAGGCGTCCATCGCCGTCGTGGTCCCGCGCGGGTTCGGGGACCGCCTGACCGCCGGAAGGCCGGCGGGGCTCCAGGTCATCGCCGACGGCTCCGACGCCAACTCGGCCACCATCGGCCTGGGCTACGCCTCGGCCCTGACGGCCAGGTATTCGCAGCGCGTCATCGTCCAGAGGCTGGAGCGCCTCGGCCGCCCGGATGCGCAGCCCGCGCGCATCGCCCCCGAGGTGCGGGTCTGGTACAACCCGGAGCTGAAGAGCCGCAACTTCATGGTCCCCGGCATCCTCGGCCTGCTCCTCCTGGTGATGACCATGATGCTGACCTCCCTGGCCATCGTGAAGGAGAAGGAGGTCGGCACCATGGAGCAACTCGTCGTGACCCCCATCCGGCCCTACCAGCTCATCATCGGAAAGCTTGCCCCCTTCACCCTCATCGGCCTGGTCGACATCGTCCTCATCCTGCTCGTGGCGGCCTTCTGGTTCAACGTCCCCGTCCGGGGGAGCGTGCCCCTCCTCTTCGGCCTCTGCGTGGTCTTTCTGATGACCACCCTCGGCCTGGGCCTCCTCGTCTCCACCCTTTCGAGGACCCAGCAGCAGGCGATGATCACCTCGGCCTTCTTCGTCATGTTCCCCATGAACTTCCTGTCCGGGTTTATCTTCCCCATCGAGAACATGCCGGAGCTGATCCAGTACCTCACCTACCTCCTGCCTCCCCGGTATTTCTTCGTCATTCTCAGAGGGCTGTTCCTGAAGGGCGTGGGCCTCGAACAGCTCTGGGACGAGGTGGTGATCCTGTCGATCATGGGGGTCGCGATCCTGACCCTGAGCGCCCTGCGTTTCCGCAAGAAACTGGGCTAACCATTCATAGAAAGGAGCCTGTTATGTCAAACAACGTCGTCTTCAAAGGCGTCTACCCCATCGGGGACACGGACACGAACGCCCTGCCGGTGAGGGAGATCGGCCCGGCGGTCGGTTACTATACGCAGGTGCTCGGCTTCTCGCTGGTCACGAAGGACCAGAAGTCCGCCGTCCTGAGGCGGGATGACGCCCGGATCGGCCTGGCGGTCAACGGCAGGGACCCGGAGCAGGCGAGCTGCTACTTCGCCGTCAGCGACGTGGAGGCCCTGCGGCGCGAGCTGGAGGCGAAAGGCATCGAGCCCGGCGGCGTCCACGTGCAGCAGCACGAAGGAAAATCGTATCGCGTCTTCTTCGCGAAGGAGCCTTATGGCGTCTGCTTCTGCTTTGGTCAGCCCGCGTGATGTATCCAACGGAGGTCCTCGAACATGGCTCACAAAGCCAAAGAGATGAAATTCCTCGCCACGCCGGAGAAGGGGGAGGTCTCCGCCCTGCTGATCCGGCCCCCTGACGCGAGCCATCTGCTCGTCCTCGGCCACGGGGCCAGCACGAACATGTGCCACGCCACCCTCCAGACCCTTGCGGAGCGGATGGCCGACGCAGGCATCGCGACCTTCCGCTACAACTTCCCCTACACGGAGCACGGCAAGGGCCGGGATTCTCAGGGCGTCTGCACGGCCACCGTCCGCTCCGCAGTCGCCGCCGCTCACAAGGCCGCCCCGGACCTCCCCCTCCTGGCCGGCGGCCACTCCTTCGGGGGGCGAATGACCTCCACGGCGGCCTCCGAGTCTCCCCTGGACCCCGTGCGCGGCCTGGTCTTCTTCGCCTTCCCCCTGCACCAGCCCGGCAAGCCGGAGACCAAGCGCGCCGACCACCTCGGCGCGGTCACGGTCCCGATGCTCTTCCTGAGCGGCACGCGCGACGAACTGGCCGACCTGAGCCTCCTGCGCCCGGTCTGCAAGAAGCTCGGCAAGCGCGCGACCCTCCACCTCCTGGACACCGCCGACCACGGTTTCCACATCCTCAAACGCTCCCGCAAGAGTGAGGAGGACGTGTTCGCCGAGATGGCCCGCGTCGTCAGAGAGTGGGCGTCCAGGTTGAAATGAGGAAAATGAAAGGCGGCCCAGGACGGGCCGCCTTGTAAAATTTTGGACCTGATTCAGAGCCATCACCCTCGCCCCAGGTACCGCTCGAAGTTCTCCGCCGTCTGCTCCGCCAGCGCCTCGTAGTCCATCCCCTTCACCTCCGCGACCTTCTCCGCCACCCGGCGCACCCACGCCGGCTCCGACTGCGCCTCCCCGAACGGCACCGGGCTGTCCGTCTCCAGCAGCAGCAGGTCGTCCGCGATGCCCTTCACGACCTCCTGAGTGTCCGGCCGGTCCAGCACGGACGGCCCCACGGACACGTAGATCCCCTGGTCGCACGCCTGCCGGACGAGCCTCTTCGACTGCGTGAACCAGTGCATCTGCGCGTTCAGCCCCGTCTCCCGCCGGAACCGGATCGCCTCCTCCAGGGTCTCCCTCAGCGCCCGCCGAGAGTGGAGGTTCACCGGCCTCTGTGCCTCCCGCGCCAGCTCGAACTGCCGTTCCAGGAGCGACCTCTGAAACGCCTCGTCCTCCGGCCTCTCCACGACCTTGAAGTCCAGCCCGGCCTCGCCCAGCACGTCCGCCTCCCGCAGGTGCTCCCGGAGGAACGCCAGCCCCGCCTCGACCTCCGCCGCCGGCATCCGGTTGACCAGCGCCGGGTGCAGCCCTAACCCCGCCATCACCCCCTCGAAGCGCCCCTTCAGGTCCAGCGCCCTCCGCATGGACGCGGCGTCCTCGCTCACCACGACGATGCGCCGGACGCCCTGTTCCCGCGCCCGGCGCACCGCGCCTTCCACGTCTGCGATTTGATACAGGTGACAATGCGTGTCGATGAGCATGAAGACCCACCTCCCCATCCCCCTTCCCCAACTTTCCGACTTTTCTTTGCTTGCCCAAAGAAAAGTCGGACAAAAGAAAGGGCACTCCTCAAACGCCGGAGGGGCTTGGCGCGCCGTACTCTGTCCAGTAGTGTAATTTGAATCCCGTGGTAGTCCGAACCCCTTCCACCACCCCCCCGCGCTGCTATGCAGCGCTCGTACCCCATCGTGCCTGAACGAACATCCTGCTTGAAAGCCGGGACGGCGCGCCACTTTTTCTTTGGTGGGGTGGTGAGGGCTTTTGCGCTTTTCGCCTTTTTCGCGTCTTTCGCGTTACACGGTCGCCACCCGCACCGGCCTCCCCTCGTCCGCCGACTCGTTCATGGCCAGCGTCACGGCCAGGGTCCTCAACGCGTCCGGGTAGGGTGACCTGATCAGCGCCGGGTTCTTCGTCTTCACCGCCTCCACGAAGACCTCGTCGATCCCCCGGTCCGGGGCCTCCACGGCCCGCGTCTCCTTATTCGCCGTGATCGTCACTTTCCCCCCCGCCCAGTGGAGCAGGTTCTGATCGTAGGAGATGTCCATGGCGTTCGCATGGCTCCAGTCCGCCGGGTCGTAGGACCACGTCGTGGTCAGCGTCCCCAGCGCCCCGCTCTCGAACTCCAGCGTCACCACGTGCGTGTCCGCGCAGTCGATCTCCAGCAGCTGCCGGGACGCCCGCCGCGTGTAGACCTCCTTCACCTCCCCCAGCAGATAGCGCATGGCGTCCACCGTGTGCGTCGCCTGCTCCACGAGCTGGCCGCCCGACAGGGCCATCTGCCGCACCCAGTGGTCCGGGTTCCCTCTCCCGCTCCCGCACCAGTACTTTCCCACCGCCATGTTCACCGCCTTGCCCGCCAGTTCCTGCCTTGCCGCCTCCGTGCCGCCCATGTACCGGAGCTGATACCCCACCGCCGTCATGAGCCCCCGCCTCCGCACCGCCTCCTCCACGCGCCGCGCCGTCTGCATCGTGCGCGCCACCGGCTTTTCGACCAGGAACGGAACCCCCCGCTCGATCACGGCCATCTCCGGCTCCCCGTGCGCGAACACCGGAAGACTCAGGTAGACCGCGTCCAGGTCGCTCCGCCCCAGCATCTTCTGATAGTCCGTGTAGGCCTCCGCCTGGCACCTCTCCGCCGCCTGCTTCGCCCGTTCCTCCACGACATCGCACACCGCCACGATCCGGGCGTCCGGAAGGCCCGACAGCCGCCGCATGTGTCCGCCGGCGTTCCCCCCGCACCCGATGAACCCGATCCGCACCTGATCCGCCATGGAAAACCTCCGCTTATTCCTTGATAAACGTGGATGGCGCCACGAACCCCGGTATGGCCACCAGCATCGCAAACGCATTCTCGAAGCAGTGCCCCACGACCCCCTCCGCCGTGGCCGGCGAGACCACGATGGACCCCGGCCGCACCGGCACCACGAGCGTATCCGACGGGTCCTCGGCAGGCCGGCGATAGATCACGGCGTGCCCCTCCTCCAGCCCGTTCACCTCCGGGAGGCCGTAGGCCGACCGCCGGAGCACCACCGCCGTCTCGGAGTGATTCACGAACCGCCCCCCCCCGCACGCGACCGGGCCGTGGTAGTGCCGCGTGGGCGGCGGCGTCCGGTCGAAGCGCATGTCCAGCGTGTGCTCGTTCACCCGGTTGACCCCCCGCCGGTCCTCCGCCTCCTTCTCAGGCCGCTCCGGCGGGAGCGTCTCGCGCCGGAGCGCCCCCGGATAGGCCGCGCACCCCCCTGGCCGATCGGGCAGGTGACGCAGCATCGCCAGCCTCGGCGCCCGGTAGGCCGTCTCCTCCGCCACGACTTCAAAGTAGACCCCCCGACCGTGCAGGACCACCCCGTCCCCCGTTCGCCCGTCCGCGGACAGCGCGTCCCCCGGCCAGACCGCCTCCGCGTGGGCGCCCGTCACCTCGGCGCAGGCCCCATCCAGGGGCCGGTAAGGGCCGCCCGGCGCCGGGCCGCGCACCAGGTCGCCCTGCCGCAGCAGAATCCTCGCCCCCTCCGCCTCCACGATGAATCGGCAGGCCACGCGCCCCTCGCGCGCCCTGAACCGCGTCTCCCCCTCCCAGCGCCCCACCGCAAAGTCGTACTCCGGCCCGTGGATCGCCCGCAGCGCCTCGATCACCTCTGAGACGGATTCTGCGTCGTCCACGTGCGCCACAGGCGCGTCGAGCGTCTGGACTGACATGGGATACCTCTTTTAAAGGATGAACGATGAACAAAGATAACGATGAAGTATGAACGATGAACGATGAACGAAAAACAAAACGGTTTATGCTTTTACTTCAGCGTTCATCGTTCCGCGTTCTGCGTTGCCTTTTCATCGTTCCGCGTTCTACGTTGTCTTTATCTCCTCTCCCACCGTCACCCGGCACGGATGCACATAGTCCTGGTAGGCCAGCGCCACGCCCCCCTCGGCCGCGTCCCCGGCGTGAATGAAGGCCCTGTAGCGGAACACCGCCGCCCCGCCCCGCGCGAACCCCTCCGTCGGGTAGGCGTGCCCCACCGTGAAGACCCCGTACTCGCGACAACTGAACCCGCCCGAACCGGGATTGTCGGGGTGGTCGAACAGCGCGATCCCGTCCCACCCCTCCTCCACCGGCCCCGAGAAGTCCAGCCACGTGAACTTCCCCCCCCGCGACGCCAGCTCCCCGACCCCCCCGCCCGAGTTCTCGACCCGGCCCCCGTTCTCCCGCAGCGCCCCCATCATCCCGTCCGTGCTCTTCTGGTTCAGGTCCCGCACCCGCATCGAGTTGGCCACGCGGCACGCCAGGGCCACGCGGCGATGCCCCGTGTCCGCCGGGTCCTCCAGCCGCAGCGTCCAGTCGATGACCCGCGTCGTGGCGCTCGGCGCAAAGACCCGCACGGTCCGAAGCTCCCGCGCAAACGGGTACCCCCCCGCCTTCATGTAGCTCAGCCGCTGCGCGAACTGCCCGTAGACCCACCCGTATTCGATCCGCTCGAACCCCTCGTGCGCCATCCTTCCCGACGGCCCCAGCGGGGGCCGCAAAGACTCCTCCTCCGACCAGATGTTCACCCCCAGACAGTCCTCCCCGCCGTAGGAGGTGTAGAGCCCGTGCTGGTGGGGGTGCTCCCGCTCGATGTCCCGCACCACGTTGCCGTGCGCCCCGCAGACCGGGGAGAAGAACGGCTTCCAGACCTCCCGGTAGCGGTACCGGGCCAGTTCCGTCGTGTTCTGCGAGACCAGCAGCTCCTTCCCCAGGTCCGTCAGGATCACCCGATCTTTGAAGACCGGCTTCCCCAGACTCTGCATCGCCGGCGAGTCCTCCGAGTCAAATCCGATCCGGTAACTCCGCCGATCCCCTGCGGCCAGCCTCCCCTGCGCGACCCACGTGACGGCCCCGCCCTCCACCTGCGCCGGGGCCTGCCGGGCCAGCGTCCCTCCCTCGTCCACCTCGAAGACCTCCAGCGACAGCGGGTGGAACCGCCCGTCGCTCCCGGCGTGCCAGAGCGCCTGCTGGGGGTCCAGCGCCACGGAGACGATCGCATCCTGCCGGTCCGCCCGGCCGGCCTCCACAACGGCTTCGACGTAATAGCGGCTCTTCATGTCAGGCATGGGAACCTCACCGTCTCGAAAAGAACATGTACCTGGGCTGTCACGGTCCCACCGTGACAGCAGGAATCACCTTCATATACACCGCCGGTATCCTGACCGTAAACGTGCTCCCCTTCCCGACCTCGCTCTCCACCCCAATCGTCCCGCCCAGAAGCTCCGTCAGCTTCTTCGTGATGGACAATCCGAGGCCGGTCCCCTTCTGCGTCTGGTGTGCCCCCTCCACCTGCCGGAACTCCTCGAAGATCAGACCCAGCGAATCGGGAGGAATACCCACTCCTGTGTCGGAGACGGCCACCTCCAGGAACCCATCTCCCAAATGAGTGTCACGTGCTCCAGTGTCACGTGTCACGTGTTCTGCCGCCGTGCTATACTTGACACTTGACACTTGACACTTGACACGCACTTCTCCTTTTTCCGTAAACTTCAGCGCATTGCTCAGCAGGTTGATGACGATCTGCCTCAGCCGGGCCTCGTCTGTGTGCGCCTCACCCACCCCGTCGATGACCTCATAGTTCAACTGTACACCCGGCCTGACCAGCGGGCTGACCGTCGCGCAGCAGGAGGCGATTAGACTTTTGACCTCGAACGGCGCGGCCTTGATGTCCACCCGGCCCGCCTCGACCTTCGAGAGATCCAGGATGTCGTTGGTCAGGGCCAGCAGATGGTCCGACGACTGCTGAACCTTCACCAGGTTCTCCCGCTGGCGCTCGGAGAGCCGGTCCCCCTCCCGGCGCAGCACCAGCCGGGTGAAGCCCATGATCGCGTTCATGGGCCATCTCCACCGAACCACAGGTTGCCCTCCCGGTCCTGAAGGTTGGAAAAGACATCATTGAGCCCCAGCCCATCTTTCTTCGTGAATGTCGTCCACTCCTTCCCGTCATACCGAGATACGCCCTGGGAAGTGCCGAACCAGAAGCTCCCTTCCCGATCCTGCAGAATCTGCCCCACGTGATCGTTCGCCAGCCCATCTTTCACGGTGAAGGCGGTGAAGGTCTTTCCATCATACCGGATCACGCCGCTGCCAAAGGTCCCGAACCAGAGGTTCCCCTCCCGGTCCTGGGTGATGGACCGGATTCTAAAGCCTGCCATTCCCATGGTCGCATCATAGGTGCGCCACTGGCCTGTTCCGGGACCGGCGGGCACGGACTTGCCCGGACCCGCAGGCACGGTCTTGCCCGGCCCGGCGGGAGCGACGTAGATCAGAAAAGCGTTTCGGATGCGGCCGTTGGGTTGCGGCGTTCCGAAAGTTGTCCCCAGACTCTGCAACAGCGCCGTCCAGGTCGCGTCCCCCTGGAGCGCCTGCTGTTTCTCCTCCACCTCCAGCGGGGTCTTCATCTCGAACAGCCTGCTGAAGATGCTGTCCGGCGCGGCGCGGCCTCGCTCGGAGGACTCCGTCAGGCCATGTCGCTTCAGGATCGGCGCGACCTTTGCCCGGTACGCGGCCTCAAATTCGGACATGCGCTGCGGCGAGACCCAGAAGGAGAGGCGGGCGAGTGTAGGGGCGACCGGCCGGTTCTGTAGGGGCGACCGGCCGGTCGCCCCTACAACGGTCCATCCCGTGGCGACGGTCAGCGCCAGCACGAAACCTGCGAGAGCGAGCGCTCGCATTGCGATGGCATCACGGTTCGCGTTTCGCATCTCACGTCCGCTGTTTACCGGTCTCACGTCTTGCGCCCGAAGGGCCGGGGAAGCGCGACAACGAATTCATTCCCCTCCAGCCGGAAGTCGGCCTCGCGGCCCGTGGCCTGACGGACGAGACGGATCATTCGGGGTACGCCGCTTCCGGCGTCGGTGACAAGCCCTATTTTCAGGAAGAGGTTGTAGAGGGTGGCGTTCCGCAGGACGTGAACGCCTATCCTGAGAGACTCCACCGTGACCGTGTTGGGCAGTTGTCCGGGCGTCCGGATTTCAACGCGGTCGTCATAGACGATGACCCGCACCGGCGCGGAGACGGTGTAGTCCCGGTGGGCCAGAGCATTGACGAGCGCCTCTCTCAACACCTCGACCGGAAGTTCAGGCTTTGCCTCCGGCTCAAGACCTCGAATCTGATGGGGCCGCATCAGATGAATATCCAGGAACTTCAGGGCGTCCCGAAGCATCTCAACCAGACGCCCCTCGATCCGCTTCTGGTCCATCGGCGCTGCGGAGATCTCCCCTCCGGGGATGCGAAGCGCCGAGACATAGGCGTAAGGGAAAAACCGCTGGGGAGCGCGGCCCAGGAAGAGACACCCTGCCAGCGTGAGGCGGACCTCCCTGTTCACTTCGCGAACGAGCCGCCAGTTGTGGAGCAGCCGGTCCCTCGGAATGCCGGCCACGTCAACCCCTTGCCCCTGAACAGTCTCAAGCATCCCCTCAACGGCTCGCTCGTCCAGGTCGGATACGCTGCTGCGCGCCACAGGGGTTTGGTCGTAGTGTAAGTTCATAGAACGCCTTCCCCTACCGCCTCGGAAAGAACGTGTCCAGCAGCTTGTCCACCTCATTCCACCTGTGCCCGAACTCCTGCTCGAACCGCGCGTGCGTCCGGTTCTCCGTCTCCGTCGTCCCCTTCAGCGGGAAGGAGATCGTCTCCCGGCTCTTGAGGCCCGACTCCGACATGGCGATGTTCATCTCCTGGTCCAGCCGGCCCGCCGCCGCCCCGTAGTCCGGCGCCCGGTTCTCCTTCACCGCGCTGGCGATGCTCAGCAGCTCGTCCGCCACGGCCACCTGCCCCTCCGTCACCCCGTACTTCGCAAAGGGGTTCTCCCAGGAGATCGTCTTATCCCGGAGCTTCAGGTCCAGCCGGCGCAGCACCTCCACCCCGTCCCTCGTCTCCACGACCCGCTCCGGCGTGTAGGCCGTGCTCCGCGCCCCGCTGTCCAGATCCTCCGGGTGGACCACGTGGACCTCCTCCCCCACCAGCGTCCCGGCGCTCCCGTCCACCTGCGAGACCCCCCCCTGCCCCCGGCCCAGCGACCGGGCGTGGATGACGTTCGAGTAGATCATCGTCGCCGACGCCCCGTTGTCAAAGTCCAGATACCCCAGCGACCAGTTCTCCGACGTGTGATGCCGCTTCATCCGGTCCGTGATCGGAATGACCTCCGACCTCGCCGTGACCCCCAGGATCGCCTTCGGCTGCCCCCCGGCCAGCAGCCGGAGCATGCTCATCCCGTGGTACCCCCCTTCGTAAAAGATGCGATATATCCGGCTCACCTTGCCGATGACCCCCTCCGCGATCACCTTCAGGCGCAGCCGCTCGCGGGGCGCCCGGTAGTAGTTCTCCGCGACCTCCAGCTTCACCCCGTGCCTCTGCGCGGCCTCGATCATCAGGTCCGACATCGGCAGCGTGTTGGCGATGGGCGTCTCGCAGAGCATATTGATTCCGGCCTGCGCCAGGAAACAGCAGACCACGTGATGCGCCTCGCCGGGCACCGTCACGTCCACCACGTCCAGGGACTCCTTCGAGACCATCTCCCGGACGCTCGTGTAGGCCTTCACCCCGTGCTTCTGCCCGACCTCCTTCGCCACGGCCTCGTTCACGTCGCAGACGGCCACGAAGTTGTAGACCTCGCCTAACTTCGCGATCACCGGCAGGTGCGCCCCCTGCCCCCTCCGCCCGGCCCCGATCAACGCCAGATTCAGCTTTGCCATGGTATCCCTCCAGCAATAGAGATGTATCAAATCTTAACCATAAACCTGCACAACTCCTTCGCCCTCGGAGAGAGCGTTTCGTATAAAGAGCGGGGCAGCGGGTCCCCGTACTGCGGCAGGCGAAACCAGGGCGCCAGGTACCCCGCGCTCGTCATCGGGCGGACCTCGTCGGAGCAATTGGCCGTGCCCCCGTGCCAGCAGCGCACGTCCCGGACGATCGCCGTCCCTGCCGGGGCGAACACGATGGACCGCCGCATCCGCTCCGGCTCCTCCTCCAGCGTCGGGATCGGGTGGCGAGACCGCTGCGTGCCCGGCACGAACCGGATCGCCCCGTTGACCTCCTTGAAGTCCACCATCAGGAAATTGACCACGATGAACGGCGTGGGCAGGTCCCTGCAGGTGGCCTGCCCCAGAGGGTCCTTCAGGAAATCCCTCATGTCGGAGTGCAGCGGCTGCATCTTGGCGCCCGGCGCCGAGTAGTCCCCCCCGGCCCCCATGCAGATGTAATCAGAGCTGCCCCAGACCCTGTCCAGAATCGGCAGGACCGTGGGGAGGTCCACGAGCTGCAACCACTCCGGGTGGTGGACCTGCGGGCCGAAGGAGTAGCGCGCGAACCCCCGGTTGGCCTTTTCGAGCGGGATCGCAGCCATTTGCTCGGCGATCACCCGCTTCGCGCCCGCCTGCGCGAACGCGAGCTGCCCCGGCGTCAGCGCCCCGCTGACCGCCACGAACCCGTCCCGCTGAAAGACCGCCGCCGCCCGGTCCGCCTCCGCGCACGGGACAACCTCAATGTCCAGCATCTTTCTCGCCTTTTTTAATCAAAACACCCTTGCGCCGCGCGGCAGGATTCGCTCCTCGAACCGAACCGCCCGGAGGCGCTCGCAGAGTATCTTCGCGAGCGACAACTCCTCGTGGAATTCGCGCCCGCAGAAGAACAGGTCCACCGCCGCGTACCCGTCCTCCGGCCACGTGTGGACGGACAGGTGCGACTGGCTCAGCGTCAGCACCACGATCACCCCCTGCGGCTCCAGCGTATGGCAGCTCGTCTCCAGGACCTGGGCGCCCACCCGGCCCGCCACCTCGCGGGCGACCCCTTCGATGAAAGGGGCGTCGTTCAGGACCCCCGCCGGAGCGCCGTACAGGTCGATAACCAGAAGCGTGCCCTTCGCGTTCACCTCTCGATCCCCTCCCCCAGCCGCTCCAGCTCCGCCCGGAGCGCCCGACGCCCCTCCTCCGGCGCGTCCACGCGGGGCGGCCTCACCGGCCCCCCGGCCAGCCCCACCAGGTCCAGCCCCGCCTTCAGCGTGGCCGAGTCCCCGTACCGGTCGCGCAGGTTTTCGAGCGGCGCGACCGCCCGCTGGAGCGCGGTCAGCCAGTCCCAGTCCCTCCGCACCCCCGCCTCCATCATCTCCAGCTCGTACTTCGGGATGAAGTTGATCAACCCCGCCGTGAACCCCTGGATACCCGCCTCAAAGCGCCCCCGGAGGGCCCCCTCCTGATGCCGTTTGTTCCCAATCCAGACCAGCCGGTCCCCCACCAGCCGGATCGCCTCGAACAGGTTCTGAGGATGATGGCACGGGTCCTTGACCCCGATCACCCGGCCCACCTCCGCCAGCCGGCCCATGAACGCCGCCGGCCACCCCTGCGTGTTGTAGGGCAGCAGGGCCACCTCCGCCGCATCCCCCAGAACCCTGTAATATCGGAACACCCCCTCCAGGTCCTCCGGGACCCGGTGCCGGATGTAGGGCGGCATGCTCAGGACCACCTCCGCCCCCGCCTTCGCGTAGGCCCTCAGCAGGGGGATGGCCCGCTTCAGGTTGTCCGGGACCGTGGGGATGACGAGCGCCCGGCCCCCGACGACCTCCAGGGCCACCGTCGCCACCCCCAGCAGCTCGTCGTCGGACAGCATCTCCACCTCGCCCGTTCCCCCGCACACCACGATCACCCTCACCCCGTTCTCCACCAGGAACGCCAGGTTCTTCCTCAGCCCCTCGATGTTCAGCCTCATCACGTCATCGGGCGCGAACGGCGTCACCGCGTAGGCGTGGACGTGCATGAGCCGTTTTCTGAGCGTATCTGAGAACATGTTTTAAGCCTTGTTCATCGTTCCGCGTTCCGCCATGGGCGTCCATCGCCTGGAGGCCATGTAGGGCACCTGAGCGCGCTCATACCGCTGACGGATCTCGTGGAACGCCTCCCAGGCCCTCACCTCCCGCTCCGGCCGGGAGGGGCTCTGGATGACGAAGTCCCCCTCCGGCGGGTAGCACGCGATCTCCGTCTCCGGCGCGTTCAGGTCAACCGCCTCAGGCGGCCTGTCCACGTTGTTCGGCACGTCCGCCCCCTGGTAGCGCAGGTCGATGCTCCACCGGACCACGTCCGTCCGGTTCTCCGTCGAGCGGTGCGGCGTCAGATTCGTCATGAACAGCACCCCCCCCAGCGGGACGGGCACGGTCACGACCTCCCCCTCCGGCAGCTCGTCCGCCGGGACCTCCAGATAGCCCGCGTGGCCCCCCGTGTAGTGCCTTGCGACACCCTGCCGGTGCGCCCGCGCCAGGACCTGGAGACAGCCGTTCTCCTCCGTGGCGTCCACGAGCGGGACCCAGCAGGTCACGATCAGATCCCGGTCGCAGTGCGGCATGAAATAGCCCGAGTCCTGATGCCAGGGCACCTCCCCGTGCAGCATGCCGGGGATCTTCGGGCGGACCCGGTACACGCTCGACCCCACGATCTCCGGCCCGATGAGCGACTCCACGCACGCCAGCAGCCTCGGGTGCCGGATGACCTCGAACATCGCCCTGCCCTTGTGCCCCCCGCCTCCCTTGCCCAGGATGGCGCGATAGATCTCCTCCGCCTCCCCGAACACGCGCGCGATCCGCCGCTCGAACGGCTCGTCCGCGTAGAGCCGCGTGAGCCTCCCCACGGCGAACAGCCTCCGCGCCTCCCGGTCCACCACCCCGGACAGCTCGTCCCGCAGCGGCTGCAGGTCCGGGCGCGTGAACACGTCGGGCTTCATGACGTAGCCCAGGTCGTGGTACTGTTCTATCTCAGCCTGACTCAGTCCGGCCATGATGACCTCATAAGGCAAACGGCAAAAGCAGAATACAGGAGCCAGAATTCAGAATCCAGAATGAGAACCGGTTTTGCTTTTCTTCTGGATTCTGGATTCTGGATTCTGGATTCTTGTTTTCACATCTCACGCAAACGGAAACGGCGGCGCTATCTCCTCGAAGTGCCTATGCGCGTCCTTCCCTCGCACAAGAATGGCCCTGTACGGCCTTCCGATGGAGTTGGTCTTCACCTGCTTCACCGACGTCGGGATGTAGCGCAGCGTCAGCCCGCACCGGCGGCGGCTCGACCGGTTCGGGTTGCTCCCGTGGATCAGCGCCCCGTGATGGAGCGAGATCTCCCCCGCCCTCAGCGGCATGTCCACCGCCCTCGCCTCCTCCTCCGGCGTCACCGGCGCCTCCTGATTGATGCTCAGCAGGTTCCCCTTCCGCTCCGACTTCCCGTGCTCCCGGATACCGTGGTGCGTGCCGGGGATCGCCCGCATGCACCCGTTCTCCGCGTCGCTGTCGTCCACGGCGTACCACGCCGTGATCGCAAAGGCCGGGTCCAGCCCCCAGTAGGTCACGTCCTGATGCCACGCCACGAACCGCTCCGCGCGCCCCTGCCCTGCGTCCTGCGGCTCCGGGTACTTGCAGAAGAAGTGCGTGGCCAGCAGCATGACATCCGGCCCGATCACCGCCTCCACCGCGTCCAGAATCTTCGGATGGGCCCCCAGGTCCCACACGAACCGCTGGTCAAGGTGCCGGTCCAGCAGCCCGATCTGGCACCTCTCCCGCCCCTCCTTCGCCTCTAAGGCGTCGAACTGCCCCCGCACCCGGCCCACCCCTTCCTCATCGAATATCTTTATCCCCGACACGAATCCCCTTGTCTCAAACTCCTGGGTCAGATTTACTTCGAGAACCATGGCTACCTCCTGATCGGAAGTCGACTAGCTTCCGGTGCGTTTTAGGCGCAGCTTAGGTTGGCCAGAAACGACAGGATGGCCAGCGTTTTGCTCTTTTTTCTTTAGGTCCGCACAAATTGCCGACAAATCATAATGAAATGTCGCCGCATGGGCCTCTCGAACTTTGCGAACCTCGTCCACGATAGGATCTGATTTCATGACTCGGCGCCTCCAAGCTCTTCTGGTGAACAGATAACAGGACATTCGTAGCCCAACGCCTCAATAACTGCCCTGATTCGCGCTTTTGTCTCGGCGTTGTTAATATGATAAAAGTTCCACGTCAAAAGGAAGTCCATTCCATGCACAGTCGCCAGAGCAATATGCAGCGCGTCTTCAACGCTTGTCACAGGTACAACCCCTTCATCGACTAATCGTTTGGCCAACTTCTCAGCAGCAGCATTGATCCCCAGAATCGGCAACCCTGCCATAGCCGCCAGGCGTCTTTGAGCGGCTTCAGAATCACCCGCTTTTGCCTCCTCCACCACAAGTACAGAGACATGAATGTCAAACCGCTTTCTCTCTTGGTCCCACCACTCTTGGGTAATGGTCTGCCTGGCAGCCGTGACAACATCTCGACTCGGTCGAGCCGTGTAATAGCTGATGACGGAAGTCTCCAGGTAAACAGAGGATGCCATAGGTATGTTTTACACCCAACCTACTTCTTCGCCCTTCTCGTGAGCACGTACCTATCCTCATTGCTCCGGTAATAACCTTTTACAAAGGTCTTTTCCACAAAACCCCATCTCTCGTACAGCCTCAAGGCCGACTCGTTGGTCGGGTCCACCGTCAAAAAACAGTCCACCCCTTTGCGGTCTGTCTCCTGGAGCAGCAACTCAAACAGCCTTGTCCCTATCCCCTTCCCCCTGAACGCGGGGTCCACAAACACCTTGTGGACGCACCAGATGCCGCTGACGCAGGGGAAGGCCAGGATCGCGCCGACGAGCCTGTCTCCGTTCCTGGCGGAAAAGACCAGGCCATGTTCGACCCAGAGCCTCCACGCGTGTTCTCCGTCCGGGATAAACTCCGAGTTTGGGCTCTGTCGCCAGGCGTTGCGATCCAGTTCGGCGATCGGGAGAAAATCCGCCACGCCGGCCCTTTCGTACCGAACAGGGTCCATTTGACCTCTTAGGATGCCCTCCGGATCATGTTCGCGCAGACCGGCTTGGGCACTTCGGCCTTCTGGCCTGTGGAAGTCAGCCGTCCTGTCTGCGGGTCGATGCGAAAGACCACGACCACGTCGCTGCGCTGGTTGGTGGCCAGCAGGAAGGTGTTCGTGGGGTCGATGGCCAGGTTCCAGGGGTAATGGCCCTGCGTCGGCTCGTGGCCCACAAGAGTGAGCTTCCCCGTCGCCTCCTCAATGGCAAAGATCGCGATGCTGTCGTGTCCGCGATTGGAGCCGTAGAGGAACCTGCCCGACGGGTATATCTGCACGTCCGCGCAGTAACTCGTCTCTTTAAAATCGCCGGGCAGGGTGGAGAGGGTCTGAATCTCCGTGAGGGAGCCGCGCGCCGGGTCGTACGCGAACGCGGTGAAGGTGTTGTCCAGCTCGTTGATGACGTAGGCGTACCGGCCGTTGGGGTGGAAGGCGAAATGCCGCGGCCCGGCCCCGGCCCTCACCTGGGCCCAGGGCTGGCCCCCGCGCTTCAGCTTCCCCCGGCTCGCATCGAGTTCGTAAATCATGACCCTGTCGATCCCCAGATCGGCCGCAAAGGCATAGCGACTGGCCGGGTCCAGGGTGATGGAGTGGACGTGCGGCCCCTCCTGCCGCTCCGTGTTGACGCTGGACCCCTCGTGCTGGACCGCGTCGGTCGCCGGCCCCAGCCGCCCGTCCCCCTGAATGGGCAGGACCGCCACGCTGCCCGATCCATAGTTGGCCACCAGTGCGTGCCGATCCGTCCGGTCGATGCTCAGGTGGCACGGCAGGTCCCCGCGCGCGGGCTGCTGATTCAAAAAGGTCAGTCCCCCGGTCTTCGAGTCGATGGAGAACGCCCCCACCCCCCCGCCCGGCTGGCCCTCCACCTTCTCGGCCGTGTTGGTCGCGTAGAGGTATCGCTGCCGGGAGTCGACGGCCAGAAAGAAGGGGTTGCCCACCTCTGTGGCCCTGCCGATCAGCCCCAGGGCGCCCGAGGAGGGGTCCAGGCGATAGATGTAAATCCCCTCGCCCTTGTCCTGCGTCCAGGTCCCGACATAGACCAGGACCTCTGCGCTGCGCTGCGCTGCCATGTCTGTGCCTCCGCGTTCAGGGGTTTGCTCTACATGAACCTGTCAGGTAATATACCGCATCTCATCTGACGGGGCAACGAGAAATCCGCTCACATTTTTCGTGGCGCAAAGGCCCGCCGCAGCTTATCTTGAAGGCATGTCCAGACCCACAAACGGCATCCTCCCGGCCCCCGACTTTCACCTCGGCCACACCCTCGCCTCCGGCCAGGTCTTCCGCTGGGGTCGCGACGCCGACGGCTGGTGGAAAGGCATCGCCTGTGGGACCGCCTTTCACCTCAGGCAGGAGGGAGAGAAGCTGCTCTACCGCGCCTCCTCGGCCCGGATCACCACCTGGGCCGGGGGGATGGACATCGCGCCTTTCCTTCGCTGGTACCTCCGCCTCGACGAGCCGGCCCACGTCCGCGTCCCGAGGGGGGACCGACGCCTGCGCGAGGCCCTGCGCGCCCTTCACGGCTTCCGGTTCGTCCGGCAGGACCCCTTCGAGTGCATCATCTCCTACGTCCTCTCCGTGCAGGCCCACATGGGCCTGACGAAACGCCGGATCGCCTTCCTGTCGCGGACTTTCGGGAGACCCGTCGACTTCGAAGGGGAACGCTACTGGGCCTTCCCAGCGCCCGGCCAGCTCGCGCCCCTCACCGGCAATTTTCTCCGCGCCCACCGCTTCGGCTACCGCTCGGAGAAGGTCGTCTCGTCCGCGCGGATCGTCGCCGACCGGCTCCGCGCCCCCGGCCTCGACGCCTGGCGGGAGATCGGCGACCTCCTCCGCGCCACGCCGGGGTCCGGCGTGGGCCTGAAGGTGGCCAAGTGCATCGACCTGTTCGCCCTGGACCGCCTCAACGCCTTTGCCGTGGACACCTGGGTCCGCAAAATGGCCGAGGAGTGGTACGGCGTCACCGGCCCGGACGCCCGCATCAGCGCCTGGGGCGAGGCCCGCTACGGCCCGCAGGCCGGCTATGCCGGGGAGCACCTCTTCGCGTGGTACCGGGAGCAGCGCGCCGCTGCCCTGACGGACCGCGTCATCTCCTTCTGCGCCTCCAGCGAGCCCTCGCCTGAGATGCCGTATGAGTAGGGGCCGCGATTCATCGCGTCCGGCGGTTCAACCGTATGAGACCGATGGGCGCGATAAATCGCGCCCTTACGCCGTACGATATATCGCCCTCAATTCACCACATTCTCCGGCCTCCCCTCCAGAAACGCGATCACATTGTCCACGACCCCCGCGTTGAGGATGTCCATCCCCTCCGGCGTCTGGTCCGCATTGTGGGGCGTCAGCACGACCTGCTCGCACGACAGGATCGGGTGGTCGGCGGGCAGGGGCTCCTGCTCGTACACGTCGATCCCGGCCCCGCCCAGGCGCCCCGCCTTCAGGGCCGCCACCAGGGCCGCCGAGTCCACGATGGCCCCCCGCGCCGTGTTCACCAGGATCGCGCCCTGCTTCATCAGGCCCAGCTCCCGCGCCCCGATCAGCCCCTGGCTCTGATCCGTCAGCTTGACGTGGATGCTCACCACGTCGGAGGTCTTCAGCAGCTCCTCCAGCCCCACGAACCGCACGCCCAGCGCCGAGGCCCGCTCCGGCGTGGGGTTGAACGTCCACGCGATCACCTCCATGCCGATGGCCTTCGCCAGCCGCCCCATCGCCGCGCCGATGTTCCCCGTCCCGATCAGGCCCAGCGTCTTCCCGCGCAGGTAGACATTGTCCATCCGCGTCCAGCGCCCCGCCTTCAGCTCCGCCGTCTGGAAGTAGGCCCGCTTGGCCGCCGCCATCATCAGCCCGAAGGCGTGCTCGGCCACCACCGGGGCCGTCTTGCCGGGGATGTTGCTGATCACAATCCCCAGCTCCCGCGCCACCTTCAGGTCGAACGAGTCCGTCCCGATGCCGCAGGTGGTGGCCATCCTCAGCTTCGGCAGCTCGCGCAGGTCCTCCGCCGGCCATTTGATCGCCCCCCGCGTGTTCATCAGGCAGACCGCGTCCTTCACCCGCGCCATCTTCTCCTCGCGCGACTTCGGGCGGTCTCTGTAGACGACCACCTCCCCGTAGGGCCTCAGCCGGTCCAGATGGTGGGAATTCTGGATCTGCTCCGGGTCATCCCCCGGCGCGACGATCAGCACGCGCTCGCGTGTGCTCATGAGAATCTTCCTCCTATGACAACAGGCAGGGGCGAGGCGTGGTAGGGGCGCGATGAATCGCGCCCCTACCACGCGCCCCTACAATTCCACATCTCCTGTCAAACGCCCCACAATCTCCCGGCTCCGCTTCAACGCCCCCAGCGGGTCCGGCAATTTGGGACTCAGCTCCAGACTCACCGCCCCGTCATACCCCGCCTCCGCCAGGGCCTCGAACGACCTCCGCAGCCCGGCCTCCGTCAGCGCCCCGTCCGTCAGCGCCAGGTGCAGGTCGCCCGCCCCGTCATTGTCGTCCAGGTGGACGTAGCCGAGACGAGAACCCCCAGACACAATCGCCGCCCCCGCGTCCTCCCCGGACATCTGCGCGTGCCCGATGTCGAACAGCAGGTACAGGTTGGGATGCCCGACCTCCTTCAAAAAGTCGAGCGTCGCCGCGACCGTGGGGAGGGCGCGGCCCGGAAAGTGCTCGATGCAGAGCTTCAGGCCGTGGATCTGCGCCCGGTCCGCGGCGTAGGCGAGCGAGGCGGCGTACCGGTCCAGCGCCTCCCGGCCCCCGTCCGGCCCCGGAACCACGTAGGCCGCCGTGGCCCCCAGCGCCGCCCCGTGCGCCAGCGCCTGTTCCGTGTGCGCCAGGGCCTTGCGGGCCGACCCGGCGTCCGGGCTGTCCAGCGCCGCCCCCTCCGGCATCCCGAACGACGCGGCCACGCACGAGACGCGCAGCCCCAGGTCGCGGGCCGCTTCCCGGCTCTCCTGCCCCACCAGGCCGTCGGGACGCACGTCGATCCACCGGAACCCCGCCTCCGCCACGCGGGTCAGAACGTCCTCTTCAGGGCCGGCCACGGCCCATATGCAGCAGGATAAGATCACGGACAGTCCTTTCTATTTTGCAAGTAAGATTCCCGACCTGTAGGGAGGAAATGAATTTCCTCCCTACGAAGAAGAAGCCCGGCTGCGCCGGGCTAAAAGACCTCCTCAGTCCGCCGCAGGCGGACTTCTTAGAGGTAGCGCGGGAATTCATTCCCGCGCCATGGGCGCGAATACCCATTACGTCCTCGAAAAAGGCTTATCTCCTGTCCCGGATCAACTCGTACCGGAACTGCCCCGTCACCTCCAGGTACTGCTCCGGGAAATTGGGCGGCAGGGGCAGAAACGGGTTCGACAGCTCCACGGCCTTGGTGCTCGTCTCCACCAGCGCCCTGCTCCCCTCGTAGCCCAGGACCTCCATGCCCAGCAGCGCCCCATCCCGGCCGATCCGGAAGCGCACCACGTTCTTCCCGTCGATCAGCCCGTACATCGAGAACGCGGCAGGCGGAAACATGTGCGCCTCGATCCGCTCCTTGAGCCTGAGCATGTAGGGGGCAAAATCCCAGTCGTAGGTGCTGAAGCTGATATCCCCGTCCTGCAGCACGCCCCCCTTTTCGTTCCGGAAGGTGGGACCCTGCGAGATCCCCTCCCCGTACACATCCCGCGCCCTGGCCCGCTCCCCCCCCCTGAGATAGGAGGCGAAGTCCTTTCCCCGCTCAGCCGACCGCTCGTCCGGGAGGGCCTCTATCTTCCCCTGGTTCCCCTCGGCCTTCGGGGCCTCGGCCTTCGCCCCCCTCCCCCCTCCGGCGGGCGCTCCCCCTCCCCCCCGGAGCATGTTGTAGGCGTCCGCGACCTCTCCTCTCGAATAAGGCATGTCCGACTTCGGGAGGTCCTTCGGGGCGCGGTTGCGGGCCACGGCGTTCCGGTCGGACGGCATCCGGGCGTCCTCCGGCGGCCGGCCCAGCCTCGGGGCGCTGCGGTTCTCCACCACGGGCAGCCGCGTCATCTCGAACCGCCGGAGCAGAGGCCCCTGGGAAAGCGCCGGGAGCGCCCCCCCCTCGAAGAAGGCATACCGCCTCGAGAACCCCGCCGCGACGAGGTGCAGCAGCATCGAGATGCCGAAGGCGATCAGGACGTAATGACCGGTGCGGTAGCCCCTCAACCCGCGCTGGACATCCCCGCGCGCGTGGATATGGTGCTGGATATCTTCGAAAGACGAATCGTCAGGGATCCGATCCAGGATCTTCCGAACCTCTTCCTTTGCCGTGTTCATGCGATATTCCTGACCATACCCTCAGCGCGCAGGCTCATCTCTGCATCTGTCGCCGGACCCGCGCCGGCACGTCGTCGTGCAGCGTCTCCGCGGACCGGATCGCCAGCCTCCGGTCCTCCACCGGCAGCTTCACCTTCACCCCGCCCCGTCGGTGCGACTCGCGCAGGGCGACGGCCACCTCCAGCGCCGCCAGCCCGTCCTCCCCGGAGCACCTCGGCGGCCGCCCCGTCTCCACCGCCGACACCAGGTCCTCCACGATCGTCAGCCCCGACCCCTGCATCCGCGCCGGCCACGGAAACGGGTACCTCGCGGGCTGCCCCCGGCCCCGCCGACCCCCGCTCTCCAGGCGGATCAGCTCGAACTCCGACGCGTCGGCCCCGGAGCGGACCCGCCCCTTCTCCCCGATCACGTCGATCTCCCAGTTGGCCGGCCCGCACCGCGTGCCCCGGACATAGCCCCGCACCCCGTTGTCAAACGCCAGGTAGCCGTTCCCCATCAGGTCGTTCTCCCCGGCCGCGGCCTCGTCCGACTCCATCTCCCCGAAGACCCACCCCACCTCCCCCCCGGCCAGGTAGCGCACGATGTCGATCAGATGGCTCCCGTTGTGCGACAGCCCGCACTGCCCGTAGCCCGTCACCTGGAGGATCGCCCCCAGCTCCCCCGCCTCGATCATGCGCCTGGCCTCGCTGAAGAACGGGTTCCAGCGCCGCGCGCAGTTGACCGCCAGGGCCACGCCCCGCTCGCGGCAGACCCGCACCATGCCGTCCGCCTCCGCCAGGCTGAACGCGATCGGCTTCTCCGCCCAGATCGCCCGCACCCCGGCGGCCGCCGCGTCCTGAACGATAACGGCCCGCACCCTGGCCGTCGTGCAGACGCTCACGATGTCCGGCCGCTCCCGCTCCAGCATCTCCCGGTAGTCCCCGTAGAGATGCTGCGAGGCCAGCCCCCACCGTTCCCCGAACAGCGCGCGCTGCCCGTCGTGAGGGTCGGCCCCGGCCACCAGCTCCGTCAGCGGCGACGCGACATAGCTCGGCGCGTGGCAGTAGGGCAGGAAGATCGACCCCCCCTGCGTGATCTCGTCGTCGAACGTGCTCCCCATGCGACCCAGGCCGATGACCGCTGCGCGATAGGTGGGCATGACAGTTCTCCTGACGGTTTGATGTAGGGGCGAGGCAGGCCTCGCCCCTACAGGTCGCCTACGACAAACACCGTATTCCTCGCCGGAAGGCTCACGATCCCCGAATAGTGATAGACCTGGCAGACCTCCCTTCCCTCCTGCACGATGGGCGTCGGCTGCTCGATCACGAAGTCCGCGAAGCCCGGCGCGTTGAACGCCACGAACGCCAGCCGGAGCGCCTCGATCCGCCGGTCATACCGCCTCGTCAGGTCCGGGAACAGGACCGGCCCCGTGTCCACCTGGTAGAGGCCCTTCTCCTCGTTCGCGTTCATCGTCTTGACCGGGCACTCGATGACCGCCCGCATCCCCGTCGCCCCGTTCCAGACCTCCGTCTGGCTCACGAACGGGACCCCCTTCAGCGCGGCCTGCACGACCTCGGCCCCGTCCTTCGCCTCCCGCGCCCCTTTCGACTCCCGGATCATAAACCTCGGACCGCCCCAGATGTTCCCCCCTTTGACGTATTGAACGTAGTTTTCGTTACAAAAGGCGTGCCGCCGGAAGATCGCCACGTCCTCCCTCCCGAAGACCGGCAGGAAGTCATAGTTGGGGTCCCTGAACAGGTCCTTCTCCGCGAACGTGTCCTCGCTCTTGCACGACGCGCACTGGTAGAAGTCCTCCGCCGTCCCCGCCCGCTCGTCGATCAGCGTGCAGCGCGACTCCACCCAGAACTGCGGCGCGTTCGCCGGGCCGTTCGTGCAGACGAATGAGCGTCCGTAGTCAAGGCAAGTCATTTGTTACGTCTCCTTCCCCGTTTTCCCTTCAGGGTTTGTAATCGTTGAAGGTCTTGCTGGCAAAGAAACTCAACCTTTACTCCATTTCGACGCAGGGGTATCCTAAACTCCCACCACTTGCTGTCGATCGCCTGAATTATCGGAGGGTGCTGCGAATGGGCCAGGGCCACAGCAACGAATTTCCGGTCGGAAGGATCGAAACGCCTCAACGCTGTATCTGAGGGGAATTCCTGAAAGTTCGTCTCATCGCCAACAGGGGTGATACTCACAAGTTCACACCGTTCAGGGTTGGCCAAGTTTGTGAGAATCCACTTGAGAAAGGCATCACCCACGCCGGGCTGGCCGGAGGAGCGAAGATTGGCCTGGTATTCCCGAATGATTCGCCACTGATCATCCAGCGCCACCCTCCCCGTCCGGGTAATTCTATCCAGTCTCTGCAAACAGACCAACACACAGTCCGGGGATGCTTGCCCGGAGCGGCTATTTGCCACAACAGGGACGTTCGTATCGACAACCACGGTCATGAGGGGTCTGTCTGCTTATGTTGAATCGCAGCCTCGGTCATCGCCACAAGGTCACCCAGTTCATCACCAAAGAAACCTTGAGGCCAATTGGTGATAGAACCATGGTCATCCACATTCAACCTTTCGATCCTGGATACCGCGTTCTCCGTTCGGCTAAAATAAAGTGCTGTTTTGTCTGGCCCAATGGCGCGCTCCGCGATCCTTCGTTGAAGACGACGGAGCAGATGTTCGCTATGGCTCTCAACTATTATTTGGATGTTCCGTTCCTTAACAACATCGACCAGGACATCTGCCAGCCAGGACTGCACGAAAGGATGAAGGTGTATTTCCGGCTGTTCTAGAAGGATAATCGACCCCTCAGACACATAGTAGCACAGAACCAAAACAGGCAAAAGTTGTGAAACCCCAAATCCTACGTCGGTGATCAGGACCTCCGAACTCGTTTTGCTCTTTTTGACACGAAATTCATAATCTTTGCGGTTCTCGGCAATGGATTTGAGAGAGAATGAGTGAATCAATTCCATTTTCTGCATCCACTCAAGAACCCGCTCCTCGATGGACTTATAGCGGCGCGCCTTGCCCTTTCCCCGTCCGCTCTTGAGGCCTTCGGCGCGGGCGGCCAGGAGCGCGGCCACAGCCTGATCTCCTCGCCGTCCAACGTCAATGGGGCGTTCCCCTGCCCAGATATAGCTGCGTTTGGGATACTCCCGGAGCGGCCCCAGGTAGGCTATCCTTGAAAACATCCCTTCAAGGGCCAGGACGAAGTCCGGCAGAAATCCAGTGTTCTGGTAGTAACCTATTGCTTCATCCGGAAATCCATAGCACTTCACCGGAGCAGGGAGCGGCCAGCGACGACCCAGGACGCGCCTTGCAGGATAATCGCCATGAGTGAGGTGGTATCGATCCTTGTCTGCACCTTTTTCCCCATTTCTTCGAGACATTCCAAAATAGTGGGTATCAAACTCATAGGCAAAAGAATCTACAACCACACGGCCAGATTCCTCACGAATCGACGTGGTGAAAGAAAGCCTCCGAATGTTATAAAGCTGTCCCCTTTCTTTTTCAGGATCGTGGACAATCAGCGACTGCGGAAGTTCCCACGACAGGGACAATTCCAGCGGAGCATTCGGCTGATGGGCGTGAATGAGATCAAAAAACGTCCCCAGATCGACCAGAGAACGTTCATCACCGGTATGAAGAACCCTCTTGCGATCCGGAGACTCCACGGTCTGCTTCAGCATCAGAAGGATTTGCATGATGCTTGTCTTGCCGGAGCTGTTCGTGCCGAAAAGACCCGTCAGAGGAGCCAGACGTAATTCCCCGGTGTCTTTCCAGGACTTGAAGTTTTTGGCGTGCAATCGCGTGATCATTCTAACATCTCCTCACAGTTTCCCCTTGAACGCCCGATCAAGGATGGAAGGCAACATCGCATCCAGTTCAGCGGCGGTCTCAGTCTGCAACCGCCTCAGCGCGTCCACTTTCGCCCGAAGGCCGTCCATAACGACACCACTGGCCATGTCCTGCTCATCATCGCCCCTCGAATCCAAGACTTTGTAACTCGTAACACAACAACGGTTTAAATTTTGCGCGCGCGTGCAAAATTGTGCGAATACGCACAATTTTGCGGACGTCCGCAAAATCTTCGTTTCTCCCAGCCTCTCAGAGAGGAAGAACCATTCCTTGACTTCTTTCAGTTCCTCTCCAGCATCCGGCGCGTTTTCTCGATTTCGGCGACAAGCAGTTTTTCGTCCGGCAGAGCAGTGAGATATTCGCGGACGAGCATCTTGTTGGGCAGGTTGTCGGTGGCGTAACGAACGAGGGCCTCACCTTTGCCCGCGCAGAGGATGATTCCGACCGGTGGATTCTCGCCGGGCTGACTCCAGTGCTCTCTCGCATAGTTCAGATAGAGATTCATTTGCCCCGCATCGGCATGAGTGAATCGTCCCAGCTTGAGGTCAATGATGACGAGGCACCGCAGACGGCGGTGGAAGAAGAGCAGGTCCACGCGGTACCATTCGTCGTCAACCCGCAATCGCCGCTGGCGGCCGACGAAGGCGAAGTCATTTCCGAGTTCGAGCAGAAAGGCTTCAAGCCGACGAATCAACGCTTCTTCGAGATCGCTTTCGGAGTATTCGTCTTTCAGGCCGAGGAACTCCAGGACGAGCGGGTCTTTGACTTCTTCCTCCGGGGATATGGCGTCTTCGGGCCTGGCGACCGCGCCTTTTTTGAGCATGGCCGCCTTGTTACGGGAGAGCGCGATACGCTCGTAGAACTGACTCTCAATCTGACGGTCAAGTTGGCGGACGGTCCAACCGCCGCGCAGGGCCTCAGACTCATAGAACGCACGGGCTTCAGGATTCTCAACGGCAAGAAGCTTGACGTAGTGAGACCAGGAGAGCGGAAATTGGGGCATAAGATTCGATGCGGCAAACCTTCGAGAAGTTGCTGACCCTGTTGTGGGTTGGGATTTCGCAGACAGTGTCTGCGAAATTGGCCATCCCAGATAAAAGAGACGCATCTGTTCAAGGTTTCGCTCGGAAAACCCGCGCCCAAACTTAACCGTCAAGTCGGACGATAGTCGTTTTAACAACGCCTCCCCATATTCTGCGCGCTTTTTCCCGCCTTGTTCAAACTCCACGATCCGTCGACCGATCTCCCAGTAGGTCGCCGTCATAATGATGTTGACTGTCTGGGCCGAGGCGCGGCGGGCCAACTCCAGCAACCCAACAACCTCCGCCAGGACGACGTCGTAGCCTGAAAGATGGCTGTTGGGTTGGACCGATACCGTTTTCTTGGAACGCTTCGTCATGGCTTGATCCCCCCCGCCAGCGCCCGTTTGATCTCTTCCATAATCTCCGCAATCCGGCGCTCTTTGACAAGAATGTTCTCCGCCAACTACTCCGGCGGCAGATGCTCGAACTTCCGCCTGCTATGGGAACTCTTGATGTCAGGTTAACAGCCCCCTTGTTGAGTCTGCCCGCATCAGTCTGATTGTAAGACGCCGTGCTACTCACTCCTCGCTGATAACCGCCCCTGTTCCCGATCTATCCGATAATCCTTCCCCTTCCACGCCACCCTGATCGTATTCCCATCAATCCGCACCTCGGGAAACGTCGCCCCCTTCTGGACCGGCGCCAGGACCGCCAGAAACTCGTACGCCTTGTCCATCGGGACGTTGGACAGCCGGACGATCTGCCCGACCCCCTCCTCCGCGTCCACCCGGCCGCGCTCGACCTGATGTCGCACGGGCGTCGGGTCGATCCGGTCCCACGCCGGCCCCGGCGCAACGAACCAGACGAACAGGTCCGCCTTTTCGCAGGCGCAGACCAGGGAATCCCCCTCGACCCGGACCTCCCCCATCGTGTGCAGGAGCCAGTCCACCAGGGGCGGCTCGTCGGCCACGACCCGGTCCCGGACCACGAACAGGGAGGCCCGGTCGAGCGACAGCGCCTCCCGCGCCACCGACCTCGCCTGCGGGTAGACCTCGCTCGCGTCGCTGGCGACATAACACCGCTCGTCGTCCGCCTCGCAGGCCGTCATCCTGGCCCCGCCCGCCTTCTGCCCCTCCCCGTTGATCAGCAGGACATTGTGCCCGACGGACTGCGTGTAGTAGGTCCTCTGGATGTCCGTGTAGTAAGGCCCGCTGCCCGAGTCCACGGCCAGCCGCTCCCCGAACGCCTCCAGGATGAAGCTGTTCCGGTCCAGGTGGTTGTGCCCCCCCAGGTAGGGCCCGCCCTTGAAGGCGAACTGCGTGGCCCCCGTCTCCCACCCGCTCCTGACAAAGACCCACTCCAGCGTCCGGAACCGCTTGACCAGGCCCAGCCCCGGCGCCTCCGGCCTTACCGTCGGGTCGTACCAGAGAATGGAGTGGACCAGGTCGTGGTGCCCGTGGATGGCCGGCTCCTCCCGGAACCACTTCTCATAGAAATGCTGGTAGTCTCCCCGGCGGTAGTGGGACGCGAACCGCAGCAGGACGCAGGCGTGCGTGGCCGGCTCCCGGAAGAACGTGTCCGCGAAGTTGGCCGTCCCATAAGGCCCGTCCGCGATCGACGAGTGATTGTAGATCGGGAAGTCCACCGTCCGGCTGAACGCCTCGATGCCGTAGAGGTCCCGGCCCTTCAGCCTCCTCAGCGGCTCGGCCAGGAACAGCACGAACGGCGTGGAGTAGTTCCAGTAGCGCGCCGCCTCCACGATCCCCCCGTCCACGTCGTACTGCCGGCGGATCGACTCCTCCATGTAGGAGGCCGCCAGGCCGACCCACCCCCCCGCTTCAGGATGCCTCCCCTCCAGGGCCAGCCCGATCAGCCCCAGCCCCCCTGTCATCACCAGCCCGAAGTTGTTCTGCCCGAACCGCCGCCCCCCCTCCGGCGTCAGCCCCGGCGCGATCCCGGTCAGCGACCCGGCCAGGTCCCTCCCCCCCTTCTCGGCCATCGCCTCCTCCACCGTCCGCCGCTCCGCGTCCGACAGCGCGTGGTGGAGCCAGTCGTAGCCCGTGGCCATCCCCTTGCAGATCTCCCCGCACTCGATCGTCCCGAACGCCCGGTAGTATTGATGCCACTCCCCGTGCCGGGCGTTGACCAGCATGACCCGCCTCCCCAGGTCCGCAAACTCCGCCCGGTCCGTCAGCAGGTGCGCCAGGGCGAGTTTCTGGAGCCGGTCCGCGTTCCGCCGGGCGTAGCTCAGGTGCGGCTCCCAGCACATCAGGTCCTTCGTCGTGCGGGTCCTCTCCATCCCCTCGAAGTCCGCCTCCGGCTCGAATGAGGCCACGTAGCCCTCGCACATCTCGATCAGCCGCCCGGCCATGCGGGCGGGAGGGCCTGACCTCACCTTCTCCCGCAGGGCTGGCAGGTCGTCCCGCGAAAAGTAGAGACCGATGGGGAGGAGGTCATGTGGGGTCATAACATAGAGCCTTTCGCCATGTAGGGGCGGTTCGCGAACCGCCCCTACTTCAACCCGTATATCCTCTTCAGGTTCTCCCCGAAGATCAGCTTCTCCGCCCCGGGGCCTATGTTCAGCCGCCGGAGGGCGTCCATCACCTGGATCGGGCGGTACTCCGGCATGTTCGACCCGAACACGACCCGCTCCGGCCCCAGCTTGTCGATCGCGGCCTTGACCTCCGTGGGCACGACCGCGTTGGGATCGTTCCCCCAGCGCTTGTGGAACCGGAGGATCGTCGTCCCCAGAAAGATGTTCTTGTTCTGCTGAGCGGCCTCCACCCCCTCCGGCAGGTTGTCGGGGAGGCCCATGTGATCCATGATGACCGTGATCTCGGGAAACCGCTTCGCCAGGTTGCCGATGCGGGTCGGGTGGCAGTTGTCCGGCCCGGAGTGGATGGACACGATGATCCCCAGCTCCCGCGCGGCCCTCATCACCCCGTCTACCATCGGATCGTCGATCGCGTACTTGTGGATGACCGGCATCAGCTTCATCCCCCGCAGCCCCCAGTCCCGGATCGCCGTCTTGATCTCCTTCACCGCCGCGTCCCCCGTGCAGGGGTTGATCAGCGCGCAGCCGAGCGTCCTTTTATTCCCCTTGAGCGTCTCGCCCAGCTCCCGGTTCTTCGGCACGACCTCCGTGTTCGGCATGACCACGGCCACGTCCACGCCGGCCTCGTCCTCCCAGGCCAGCAGCTCCTCCAGAGTGAACTGCCGCCCCTGGTAGTTCGCCGACAGATACGCCTCAAAATCGCCACGCATGGCAGACCTCCCATCAGATTATGTAGGGGCGCGGCATGCCGCGCCCCTACGCGGTGAACTCCTTCGCATACGCCTCCGCGTCGTCCTCCGGCGCGTAGCCCAGGTCCCTCTCGGCGTTGGAGATGTCCCACGTGCGCCGGGTGTTGCGCGAGATGCCGTAGTAGATCCCGAACTTCACGCGCCCCGCCTCGATGCCCCTCCAGACGAGCTGCACCGTGTCCCGGTGACTCAGCCAGGTGGCCAGCATCCGGGCGCTCCTGGGCCTCGGCTGAAAGGACCCGATGCGGAGGCAGATGCTCTCCAGGCCGTGCTGGTCGAAGTAGTAGCGGGCCAGGGCCTCCCCGAAGGCCTTGCTGACCCCGTAGAAGCTGTCCGGCCTCACCGGCATCTCCGGCGTGGTGTAGACCCCCTCCTTCTCGTAGAACCCGGTGACGTGGTTCGTGCTGGCGAACACGACCCGCCTCACCCCGTTCAGCCGGGCGGCCTCGTAGACGTTGTAAGCGCCCTGGACGTTGAGGGCCAGGATGCGGGCGAACGGGGTGCTGCCCGACGGGTCCGCGGCCATGTGGACCACCACGTCCACGCCCCGGCTGGCCTTGCGCATCGCCTCAAAGTCCACCACGTCCCCCACGAAGACCTCCGAGCCGTCCGCCACGGCGGGGATCTTGGAGTGGTACATCAGCCGGAGGCGGTAGCGGTCCCGGAGGCCCTGATGCAGGACCTCCCCGATCCGCCCCGCCGCGCCGGTGATCAGCACGCGCTTCTGCTCCCCCATTCAGCCTCCTTTCCAACAGAAAAGTCCTGAGTCCTGAGTCCTGAGTAAAGGCAAAAGCTCTGTTCCTTTGCTTTTACTCAGCACTCAGCACTCATTGCTTTCTTCTTGCAACACCCCTCGCGCCTCCGCCGCCTTCTCCTCGTCCACCAGGCCGAGCAGGATCAGCCCGATCAGGAAGAAGACCCCGGTCGCCAGGATGGAGATCCGGGACGTGCCGCTGTAGTGCCGCACGATCCCGAACACCAGCGGCCCCCACACCGAGGAGAACTTGTTGAACACGGAGAAGAACCCGTAAAACTCCGCCGACGCCTCCTTCGGGATGAACGCCCCGTAGAGCGACCGGCTGAGCGCCTGGCTCCCGCCTAAGATCACCCCCACGATGCCGCCCAGGACCCAGAACTCCGCCGGCTGCGTCATCCGGTAGGCGTAGAACACGACCCCCATCCAGAGCACCAGGGACCCCATGATCGCCCGCCTGGCGCCAACCCGGCCCGCGACCCACCCGAACAGCAGCGCGCCGGGGCCCGCCACGATCTGGATCATCAGAAAACACCCCAGCAGCGTCCCCATCTCGAACCCCAGCTCCGCCTTGCCGTAGATCGCCGCCATGCTCAGCACCGTCTGGATGGCGTCGTTGTAGATCATGAACGCCGCCAGAAACACCCACAGGTGCCGGTGCCGGAGCGCCTTCCGGAAGGTCCCCCACGTCCGCTGGACCCCAAAGGCGACCACCGAGACGCCCGGCGGCAGACGCCCCGTCGCCGGGGCCTCGGACAGGAGATAGAGCGCGGCCAGCCCGAAGGCCAGCCACCAGAGCCCCGCGGAGAAAAGGCTCAACCGGACCGCCGTCCCCATCCCCATCCCCAGCGCCTCGTGGTACTGGATGAGGAGCAGGTTGACCAGGAACAGCAGCCCGCCCCCGAAGTAGCCGTAGGCGTAACCCCGCCCGGACAGGGCATCCAGGCGGTCCTCCCTCGCCAGGTGCGGGAGGAAGGCGTCATAAAAGACATTCCCCCCCACGAAACCGACGTTCCCTACGGCCATCAGAAACAGCGCCAGCCACACGTCTCCGGGCTGAAGAACGCACATGGAGGCCGCGCTGAGGCCCCCGATGCAGCAGAAAAAGGTCAGAAACCGCCTTTTCCAGGCCGAGAAATCGGCAATGGCCCCCAGCACGGGCCCGATCAGGGCGACGAACAGCGCAGACCCCCCCACGGTCACCCCCCAGAGCGTCGTGGCGTTTGTGGTCACCCCCAGAACGGGCACCCGGACGCCGGCCCTGGGGGTGACCGCCTCCGCAAAATAGACCGGAAGCAGGGTCGCCAGGGTCGTCGTGGCAAAGGCGGAGTTCGCCCAGTCGTACATGCACCAGCCGAAGACCGTCCGGTCCCGCTCAACCCCTCCTTTCATCCCCCGTCCTTTTTATACTTGTTCCGATAGACCTCCAGCGACCCGTCGTCCTCCGGCTCGTAGCCCAGCAGCGCCTTCGCGTTGGAGAGGTCGAACTTCTGCTCCCCGCCCCGGGACACCCCGTAGAAGACCCCGAACGTCATCCCCTCCGCCTCGATGCAGCGCCACGTCAGCTGCGCCATGTCGCGCGGGCTCAGCCACCGGGACAGGCCCGGCTCGTAATAGCGCCCCGGCTCGTCCTTCCCGTTGAAGTTGGCGATCCGGAGGCAGAAAACGCGAATCCCGTGCCGCTCCGAGTAGAACCGCCCCAGCGCCTCCCCGAACGCCTTGCCCGCCCCGTAGATGCCGTCCGGCCGGACCGGCAGGTCGGGCTGCGAGAGGGACCCCTCCTTCTCGTAGTGCCCCGTGACGTGGTTCGTGCTCGCGAACACCACGGTCGGCACCCGGTTGACGCGGGCGGCCTCGTAGAGGTTGTAGACAGCCGGGATGTCCACCTGAAGCGTCGATTGCGCGCGCTGGGCCTGCGTCGTGCCCCGCCACCTGGCCAGGGCCAGGTGCACGATCGCATCCATCCCCGCCGTCGCCTCCAGCATCGCCTCGAAGTTGGAGACGTCGGAGACCACCACCTCGTCCCCCTTCTCCACCTCGGGGACAGTGGAATGGAACAGCAGACGAAAGTCGTATCGGCCCCGGAGGTGCTTCCGCAGGGCCTCCCCGATCAGCCCCGCCGCCCCGGTGATAAAGAGTTTCTTGCGCCTTGTCATATGCTCTCCTTACAGGCTCATCTCCTCAATCAGCCGACAGATGTCATCCCCCACCTCCGACGTCTTCGACCGGCCCCCGATGTCCTGGGTGCGCACCCTCCCCTCCCGCAGGTTCCGCCGGATCGCCCGGTCGATCAGCCCCGCCGCCCGCTTCTCCCCCAGAAAGTCGAGCATCATCCCGGCGGAGAGGATCGCCGCCAGCGGGTTGACGACCCCCTTCCCGGCGATGTCCGGGGCCGACCCGTGCACCGGCTCGAACATCGACGGGCGCCGCCGCGACGGGTCTATGTTGGCGCTGGCCGCCAGCCCCATGCTCCCGATGATGATCGCGCTGATGTCCGTCAGGATGTCCCCGAACAGGTTCGAGGCCACCACCACGTCAAAGCCCTCCGGCTTGCGGACGAAATCCATGCACGCCGCGTCGATCAGCTTCGACTCGGTCTCGATGTCCGGGTACTCCCCCGCCACGGCGCGGAACACCTCGTCCCAGAACACCATCCCATAGCCCTGAGCGTTGGACTTCGTGATAGACGTCACCTTTCGCTTCCTGTTCCTCCTGCGGGCCGCCTCGAAGGCGTAGCGGATGATCCGCTCCGTCCCCCGCCGCGTGAACACCGACGTCTGGATCGCCACCTCGTGGTCGCTCCCCTGATACACCCGCCCCCCCACGTTGGAGTACTCCCCCTCCGTGTTCTCCCGCATCACGACCAGGTCGATCTCCCCGGCCCTCTTGCCCGCCAGGGGCGACGCGACCCCCTCGTAGAGCACTGCCGGGCGCTCGTTCACGTACTGGTCAAACGACCGGCGGATGGGCAGCAGGAGCCCGTTCAGGGTGACGTGATCCTGGATGTCGGGCCAGCCCACCGCCCCCAGGTAGATGGCGTCGAACCTGGAGAGCTGGTCTATGGCGTCCGCGGGCATCATCCGGCCGTGCTTCCGGTAGTGGTCCGACCCCCAGCCGAAGCGGGCGTAGTCGAGCTTCAGGTGGCCGGCCTTCCGGGCCACGGCGTTCAGCGCCTTGACCCCCTCGTCCACGACCTCGACGCCGGCCCCGTCTCCGGGCAACAGCGCGATGCGATAGGAACCCATCTCCGCTCCTCCTCACCAGACAGTCCTGAGTCCTGAGTCCTGAGTCAAAAAACAGTCCTGAGTCCTGAGTCCTGAGTCCTGAGTTGAGAGGCTTTTGAATTTTACTCAGCACTCAGCACTCAGCACTCAGCACTTTCTTCTGGCACTCAGCACTCAGCACTCAGCACTTTTCTCTTGACAACCCCACGCGCCGGAATTAGATTATCCGCGCCTTGAATGACTCTCCCCCCCTGACTTCCCGCACGCCTTCAGATTTTCTATGCCCTTATGGAAGAAGAGCGCCGTCAACACCTTCGCGTCTCGACCCGAATCCCGGTGATATTCCGGGGCCTCTCTCTCTGGTCCCTCGGCATCTCCTCGGCAGGCCTGCGCGAGGGCACGATCCACAACCTCGGCGTCGGCGGCGTCCAGGTCTCCACCGACGCCCTCCTCCCCGTCAACACCCGCCTCTTCCTCCAGTTCAACCTCCTCGGCGGCTCCGGCGCCGACCTGGCGCACGGCCGCGTCGTGGAGGCCCTCCCTCACGGCAACCGCTACCTCCTCTCCGTCGTCTTCACCGAAGTCAACGAAAAGCTCCTCCAGGCCATCGACGACTTCGTCATCACCTCCACCCCGAACGAGAGCCAGAAATTGCTCTTGTAGGGGCGAGGCATGCCTCGCCCCTACAAATCCGCGCTAATAGAAGTTATAACTCACCGTCACCGTCCACTCGTGTTGCCCCTGTCGGACACCCTCGCGCTCGAAGACGAGCCGGCGGTACCCGGCCTCCAGAAAGAGGTCCAGGACCGGCTCAAGGGTCGCCGTCCAGCCGACCCGCGTCCGGCGCTCCCGGACCCCCGCCAGAAAGCGTTTGCTCCTCACATCGTCCCCCGGCCGCTGTCCCAGGTCCGGGTCCCCCCCCACGTTCACCACCGTCCCGTCCGGGCCTACCGGGTTGGTCCCGTGCCTCTCCCGCGACGCCGAGAGCGAGAGAGACAGCGCCCCCGTGACCCGGTGGACGACCTCCCCGTAGACCCCGTCCGAGTTGGGCCCCAGGGGGTGCCCCAGCAGCATCCCGTGATGCTGGTAGCGGTTGATGTTGAACAGGTGCGTGTAGACCCACGGCTCCACGCGCGTGAACTCCCCCCGGACCTCCGTGTCCCGCCACCCGCCGGGGTCCACCCACAGGAACCCCGCCTGCGCCGCGAACTTGTTGCTGAACGCCCCCGGCCCCTCGAACTTGGACAGGTCGTCCAGAAACAGCGCCCCGTAGAGCTTGAGGCCCCTGCCCACGTTGGCGTCCACATCCAGGCCGAGCGCCGTGTTGTCCTTGTCGCCCAGAAAGGTCTGCGTCGCGAACAGGAACGTGGCCGGGATCGCGTACGCGAACTCCACCCCCCGGTCCCCGTAGATCAGCATCTCCTGCGCCCCCACGGTGACGCGGGAAGTGATCCCCACCTCCACGCGGTGCGCGGACAGGTACTTCCGGCGCTCGAACGTCCTCAGATGCCCGTTGTCCCACAACGTCCGCGCCGTGTCGACCAGCCCCGACCGGAGAAACCCCATCAGGTGGACGAACTTGACCCGCCCGTAGCGCGCCCGCAGCTTGACGAAGGGGAACGAGGGGGCGTTGTCCGACAGGAACAGACTCCCCGTGAACGACGGCCCCCACGACTCGAAGTCCTTCCCCATCGCCACGTCGAACCACGGCGTCCCCACCACCACCTGCGCCGTGGCCTCCCGGAAGTCCGCCAGCCTCCCCTTCACCTCCAGAAATTCCACGCGCCCCCCGACGATGTCCGCCCGGGACCGGATCGTCCGGTTGCCCTGCTGCCGCGCCTCCCAGTGCCGGACGCGGAACCCGATCAGCCGCCCCGCCGTGCCCTCGACGAACCCGCCCACCTTCGTCAGGGAGGTGCGCGCCCCGTCGTCCGACGCGATGAACTGCTGCCGGAGCAGGGCGTCGAGAGAGACAGACCCCTCCGCCCCCTCCCACGCGCCTAAGTGTCCCCCCCTCCACAGACGCCGGAACAGGGAGCTGGAGTCAGGGGGGACCCCGACCCCCATCGTGCGCAGCTCCGGCGCGAACTCCGCCCTCAGCCGGCCCACCTGCGCCGACTCCGCGCGCGTCAGCCCCTCCCCCTTCGCCGCCCGGTCCAGGACCTGCCGGAGCGCCCGCGCGACCTCCATGCGCGACATCGGCCTGGCGCCGTTCCCCCAACGCTTCAGCCACCCCTTCGCCTCGAACCGGTCGATCAGCCGGTAGGCCGAATGGTTGAGCGGCACGCCCACGGTGGGATCACACTGAGCAAGGGTAGGCCACAGTGTGAAATGCAAAATGCAAAATGCAAAATGCAAAATGCAAAATAGAAACGCAAACTGCCGCTTTTCATTTTTCACTTTGCAATCTGCACTTTTCATTTTTCACTTTCTCGCATCCGCCGCGCAGCGAAACCCCACATCCCGCAGACGCTCCGTGGGCAGGAAGCTGCTGTTGCGATACGTCGTGCGGGCGTAGACGCGCGTGGCCGCCCACGACCCGCCCCGCAGCGTGCGCACCCCGCCCCGGTCCGGCCCCTTCGGGTTCTTTCGCGGCGACCTGACGTAGGCGTCCGACCCGTACCAGTCGGCCACCCACTCCCAGACATTGCCCGCCATGTCGAGCGCCCCGCAGGGACTGGCCCCCGATGGGAAGCGCCCGACCGGGGCCGTCGACTGCGGGTATCCGTCGCCGCCGCTGTACACGTTTGCGCGCCCCGTGTCCCCCCCGAACGCGCCCCCCCACGGCCAGACCCGCCCGTCCGTCCCCCGCGCCGCCTTCTCCCACTCCGCCTCGGTCGGCAGCCGCTTCCCGGCCCACCGGCAGTAGGCCGCCGCATCGAACCACGTGACGCCCACCACCGGATGGTCCGGCCGCTCCCGGGCGACATCCGGCCACTGCGCCCCCTCAAAGCTGCCCGGCGTGTGAGGGCTCTCCGGCCCCCCGTCGGCCTTCCAGAAAAGGGCGTAGGCCGCGTTCGTCACCTCCGTCCGGTCGATGGCAAAGGCGTCGAGAAAGACGGTGTGCGGAGGCGCTTCGTCCTTCTCCCCCTCCGCCGAACCCATCAGGAAAGACCCGGCAGGAACAAAGACCATGTCATCTGCCCAGGCCAGGTCCCAGAAGAGGACAGACAACAAAATACCAAGCGAAACGGAGAAACGGAGAAGCGGAGAAGCGGGGAGATTTCTTTCCCCGGCTCTCCGGCTCTCCGCTTCCCCGGCTCGCATCGTTCTAGAACCCCCACACCCTGAGCGAAGGGTACGTGAGGACATCGATCCCCTTCTCCGTGAAGACCTCTCGCGCCTCGAGCACGAACCTGCGGATGGCGTTGATCGGCGCCACGAACGCCGTCCCGTACTCGATCTGCCGGACCTCCTTCACCGTCGTCTCTTCGATCAGGCGCGGCGTCATCCTCACCCCCTCGCTGAGCAGGTCGTTCGGCGCGACGTAGCGGATCTTGTTCACCGAGGCCCCCTTGCACAGGCCGACCAGCTCCAGGTGGGGCAGGCCGTCCCGGACGGCGATCACCGGCCCCCCGCTGTAGCCGAGGTTGACCGTGGCCCCCACGATGAAGTCCCCCTTCCGCTCCCCCCGGCTGACGATGCCCCACGTCAGCTGCGCCTGCCCGTGCGGGTAGCCCAGCAGATAGGCGATGTTCCCCCAGTCCAGCTCCGAGGAGTCCCCCACCTTGAAGCTGAAGTCCTCCAGCCCGCCCACCGCCGCGGGGATGCTGGCGGTCAGCAGCGCCAGGTCCTGCTCCCGGTCCACCTTCCGCACCGAGGCCCCGGCGTGCACCCCGCTGCGCCCGGTGATGAACACAAAGTCGGACACCTTCACCGAGATCGAGGTCAGGACCCCGGTGGGCTGGCCCCGCTCGTCCCAGAGGTAGGACCGCACCGTGTCCGGGGCCGTGACCACGTGCGCCACCGTCAGGACCACGCCCGCATCCATGCCCATGCCCGTGGCCCGCCGGGCGATCAACACCCCGGACCCCACGATGGAATAGGCGTCCCGCGACACGCTGATGCCCGCCTCCCCGCGCAACAGGCGAAACCCCGTGGGGCTCGTCGGGTCGGAGAAGGGCTGCCTGTCTCGGTCCAGATCGTGATGATAGTGCGTCGTCCGGTACTCCGGCGTCCAGGTCACCTTCACCGTGGAGGCGAACAGGCGGTCGAAGGCGCGCCGGGACTCGGTCGTGACGGCCGGGAGCTGGCTGTCGTAGAGGCCGTCGTGGGGGATCACGTACTGGGATGTGCAGGCGAGGGCAGACACAAGCGCGATGACAGAACAGCGAACGAGGCGTGCGAACGATGAGAGGGGAGCGCCCATGGGCTCAAGCCGGGTGTCAGAGTATGAGAAGGGCCGAGACATTCACGGGAAAAAACGGGAGCCGGACCGGCCTCGTGAACGCCTCGCCCCGGCGTTTCGGAGATGCCCTGCTAATATGGGGGAAAGCAAAATCCAAGTCAAGGCTGAAAATGCCCCGACATCCCCGTTTGTTTTACTTGACAACCCATTTAGGTTTTATTAGGTTGTGACAAAAGAGTGAAACGTGAAACGTGAAACGTGAAACGTGAAACGAAAAGTCGGGTACCGTGGACCGGGTACCGTGAACCGTAAAAACGGATCACGGATCACGGATCACGGATCACGAACCACGTTTGACGTTTGACGTTTGAGATTAATTTGAGGAGGACGTTATTCATGGAGACGAAAGAGATCGTTCTGAAGGCGGGGCCCCACGACCGGCGAGGCTGCCCCGTCTCCGCGCCACTCAGAGACGCCGGGGTGACTCAGGCGTCGCTGAGGGAGAGCGGATCGAACGCCCCGGTCCCCTGCCAGATCGTCGTGCGCGGGGGACAGGCGTCCCTGCACTGGATCGTGGAGGACCTGAAGGCAGGCCAGGAGAAGAAATATCAGCTGACCCTCGGCGCCGACGGGGGGGGCCAGCAGGGGGGGGTCCTTCTGGAGAAGACCCCGGAGCACGAAGTCCGCGTCTCCGTCGCCGGAAAACTGGCCACGGCCTACCGCTACGGCCCCGGCCTGGCGCGCCCCCACCTCTACCCGCTGATCGGGCCTCACGGCGACGGCGTCACCCGCCGCCTCGCGGCCCGCGGGGACAAGCTGGACCACCATCACCACCGGTCCGTCTGGATCGCCCACGGCGAGGTCAACGGCGTCAACAACTGGGCGGAGAACCCCGGCCACGGCAGGACGAAGCACACGGGCTTCGACGCCCTGGAGAGCGGCCCCATCCTCGGCCGCATCGTGGCGAAGGGGGACTGGGTGGGCCCCGAAGGGTGGGCCTGTCCCACGCGGGCGAACAAACTCCTGGAGGAGACCGCGGAGTGGACCTTCTACAAGGCGTCCACGCTCACCTTCGACCTCCGGCTCACGCTGAAGGCGATGGACATGGACGTGCTCTTCGCCGACACGAAGGAGGGCGGCCTCGCCTCGGTCCGCGTCTCGGAGTCGATGGAGGTCCGCAAGGGCGGCAGGATCGAGAACGCCTACGGCGGGGTCGGCGAGAAGGAGACCTGGGGCAAGCCCGCCCACTGGTGCGACTACTCCGGCCCGGTCAACGGCAGGATCGTCGGCGTCACCATTATGGACGCCCCTGACAGCTTCCGGCACCCCACCCGCTGGCACGTCCGCGACTACGGCCTGATGACCGCCAACCCCTTCGGCCTCTCCCACTACACCGGCGACATCAAGCAGCGGTCCTATCACGTCCTGCCGGCGGGTGAGACCCTGAGGGCGTCCTACCGCTTCTACGTCCACGCCGGGGACGCCACCGAAGGGCGCGTGCGGGAGAAATACCACGACTTCGCCAACCCGCCCGTCGCGCAGATACAATAAAGAAGTGCCCCCCACCCGCCCCCATCCCCCTCCCTCCCCCACCTGTGGGGGGAGGGAGGGGGCATAAGGGCTTTTTGCCAAGGCGGGGGAGGGTAGGGGGCTGTCACGTCTGCTGTCTGCCGTCTGCCTTATCTCTTCGAGGTCTCGCCATGCTACGCAAACTCGGCACGGTCCTCCTCTGGGCCATCGCGGCGTTCATGCTCTCCTCGGTCACCATCTTCAACCCGGGGCAGGTGACCGACTGGTTCATCCGCATCTTCAACATCCAGCAGACCGTGCCGACGCTCAGGCCGCTGGAGATCTCGGAGCGGGACCGTCAGATCAGGGCCGTGGCCGACGCCGTCTCCGAGGCCGACCTCCGGGCGACCGTGGAGAGGCTCGCCTCGGTCCCCTCCCGCCTCGTCGGCTACCCCGGCCACGAGGAGGCGTTCCGCTACGTCTCGGAGCAGTTCGAGCAGATCGGCCTGGAGGAGGTCCGCGTCGAGTCGTTCCCCGTGACCGTCCCCGTCGACAAAGGGGCCAGGCTCCGCGTCTCCGGGACGGGGCAGGAGGTCCCCCTCTACGGCCTCTGGCCCAACCAGGTCCGCACCCCCACCCTGCCGAAGGGAGGGGCGACCGGCCCGCTGATCTACGGCGGGAAAGGGGAGTTCAGGGACTTCAACGGAAAAAAGGTGGACGGCAGCGTCGTCCTCCTCGACTTCGGCAGCGGCCAGAGCTACATCAACGCCCGGATGCTCGGCGCGAAGGCCATCCTCTTCTTTGACAACAGTGGCGGGGGACGCGACCTCTTGGGAGCGTCAGGCGGTGGGGAGGTCAACCAGGGCCAGGCCTCCGACAAGTTCCTCCGCGTCCCGGCGGACATCCCCCGCTACTGGGTGCGCAAGGAGGACGCCCCCGCCCTCCTCCAGCTGGCCGGGACCGGGGCCGAGGTGACCGTCGAGGGCCGGATGGACTGGGAGGAGGTCCAGGCGAAGAACATCTAAGGCGTCCTGCGCGGGGCCGACGCCCCCATCGACGCGCAGGGCGACCGCCGGTGGAAGGACCAGATCATCGTCCTCTCCGCCTTCTACGACGCCGCCTCCGTCGTGCCCGCCCTCGCCCCCGGCGCGGAGAACGCCGCAGGCCTGGCCGCCCTCCTCCAGGCGGCCAGGGCCCTCAAGAAAGAGCGCCCGAAGTACACCGTCCTGTTCCTGGCCACGTCGGGCCACTTCCAGGGCATGGCCGGGGTCAACGACTTCCTCTACCGCCACGCCCGCGTCAGCGACCACTTCCGGGAGCTGATCCCGGACAGAGACAAGATCGACTTCAAGCTGTTCATCGGCCTCGACCTCTCCTCCGAGAGCGACCAGATCGCCAGCTTCTCCCACGCCACCTTCTACAACTCCAACTGGCAGACGAACAACTACCAGAACAACCTCCTGGCCCCCTACGCCAAGAAGTTCACCGACTACCTCCACCGCGTCTACCCCGGCACCGCCGACTCCCTCCGCCACATCGACGCCATCGCCCCGCCCAAGCGGACCTGGAAGAACTACATGCCCATCCGCCTCGGCTTCGACAGCGAGGCCGTCACCTTCGTCGGCAAGGAGGGCATCACCCTGGCCACCCCCTCCACCGTGCGCGACCTGGTGGACACCCCCAACGACCTCCCCGACCGGGTGAACTACGCCAACCTGACCCGGCAGACCCGGTCCATCGTCGCGGCCCTCCTGAAGGCCGTCGAGGACCCCGACTTCTTCCGCGTCTCCAAGCTCGTCCTCCAGGACCTCGGCCACAGCCTGAAGGGCCGCATCCTCTGGTTCCGGCGCGACGTCGACTTCGCCATCCCCCGCGTGCCCGTGCCGGGGGCCGTCGTGGCGTACCAGCAGCCCGGCCCCACCAACAGCGTGGGCGGCGTCCGGACGCTGATCGTGACGAAGGCGACCACGGGCCCCATCTACGTCCGGCAGGATCCGGCGCAGACCGGGCCGGAATACGGGACCGGACAGGAGGTCGAGCGGGCCGGGCGGTTCAGCTTCCCCATCGTGCGCAACCGCTTCTCCAACCAGATCCTCGCCTACGAACTCGACCCGGAGAGCGGGGACATCCTCTCCGCCCCCGACATGGGGAACGAGGGGAACGGCAGCTTCCCCATCGAGCAGCGCTACGGCTGGTGGGAGAACGAGATGATGGAGGTCCTGTTCAAGTGCCGGGCCATCAGCATCTTTGAGATCGTCGATTCGAGCTACCTGTCCGCCCTGGACTACATGACCATCCTCGGCGCCAACGACACGCAGCCCCAGTGGTACGGCTACTCCTACGTCCCCAACCAGAGCCGCCAGGAGAACAACATCACGCGGGCGGCCGTGGCCTTTGGCAGGCCCGGAGACCGGCTGAAGGTCCTGATGAGCACCGGCATCTTCGGCATCAAATACCTCCTCATCAACGCCCCGGAGGACCTCCTCCTCAACCCGGTCTCCCCCGCGCAGGTGGACGAGGCGGCCCTCGACCGGGCCATGGGCGTCGGCTACCCCACGGCGCAGAGCTTCATCTCCATGCCCTCTTACCAGGCCGCGCGCGACATGTGGGTGATCGACGACGCGCGCATGAAGCAACTCGCCCGCTACGGCGTGTCCAACCAGCGCCTCTCCCGCCTCCACGAGGAGGCCCGGGGGGCCCTCCTCGACGCCCGGAAACACCTCGACGCCCTCGACTACGAGCAGTTCGTCGCCGCGGCCCGGCAGGCCTGGGGCCTGGAGGCCAGGGGCTACCCGGAGGTCAAGGAGACGGCCAACGACACCGTGCGCGGCATCATCTTCTACTTCATCCTCCTCCTCCCCTTCTCCATGTTCTGCGAGCGGCTGATCTTCGGGTTCCCGGACATCCTGCGCCGCCTGCTGGGGTTCGCCGGGTTCTTCATCCTCCTGTTCATCGTCCTCCGGTTCGTCCACCCGGCGTTCAAGCTCTCCTCCTCCCCCTACATCATCTTCCTGGCCTTCGTCATCATGGCGATGGGGGCCGTGGCCATGGTCATCGTCATCTCCAAGTTCGGCGACGAGGTCAAGAAGATGAAGCGCGCCTCCTCCGGCGTCCACGAGGCCGACGTGGGCCGGATCAGCGCCACCGCCGCGGCCATCACCCTGGGCATCTCCAACCTCCGGAAGCGCCCCCTGCGCACCTGGCTGACCGCCGCCACCCTCACCCTGCTCACCTTCACCGTCCTCTCCTTCACCTCCGTGCAGACGGCGCTCAAGTTCTACAAGCTCCCCCGCGACAACAAGCCCTCCTACCCCGGCGGCCTCATCCGGGACCGGGCCTGGCGCGGCCTCCAGGAGTCCGTCCTCTCCTACGTGCAGAGCGCCTTCGCGGGCAAGGCGACCATGGCCCCCCGCGCCTGGTACATGTCCCAGGTGAAGGGGGAGCGCGCCTACATCGACTTCGAGCGCGTCTCCGAGGGGAGCCGGCAGGCGCCCGCCGGAATGAACTACCTCGACTTCGACATCGGCGTCACCACCGGGACCAGCAGCTTTGTCAACGCCATCCTCGGCCTCACCTCGCAGGAGACGGAGGTGACCCACGCCGATAAACACCTCCTCAGCGGCCGCTGGTTCCGGCCGGGCGAGCGGGAGGTCTGCATCCTCCCCAACGACCTGGCCGAGCTCGTCGGCATCTACCCGGAGGACGCCGGGAAGGCCCGCATCCGGGCGCTCGGCAAGGAGTTCACCGTCATCGGCGTCCTGAACTCGGACGAGTTCAACAAATACAAGGACATCGACGACGAGAAGCTCACGCCCGTGGACACCGTGAAGGAGAAGGACCAGCTCTCGGAGCAGGCCGACCAGGACCCCCGCGTCGTGGCCGCCGCCCCCATCGAGAGCTTCACCCACCTCGAATCCACCAACGTCCTCCTCCTCCCCTACGAGACCGTCCGGGGCATCGAGGGCCAGCTCGTCTCCATCGCCGTCACGAACTTCCGGGATGCGGACGGAAACCCGAAGGCCGACTTCCTGACCGACATCGAGGACTTCATGTCCCGCGTCTCCCTGACCATGTTCGTCTCCTACAACGACAAGGTCGTCGTCTACTCCTCCATCGGGTCCACCTCCATCTCCGGCCTCGGCAACCTCTTCATCCCCATCGTCATCGCCGCCCTGATCGTCCTCAACACCATGATGGGCGCGGTCTACGAGCGCTTCCGGGAGATCGGCATCTACTCCTCCGTCGGCCTGGCCCCCTCCCACATCGGCGCCCTCTTCCTGGCCGAGGCCGCCGTGTTCGCCACCCTCGGCGCGGTCCTCGGCTACCTGATCGGCCAGACGATGGTCCTCTTCCTCTCCATGGCCGGGCAACTGGGGGGCATGTCCCTCAACTACTCCTCCCTCTCCGCCGTCTCCTCCACGCTCATCGTCATGGTCACCGTCTTCCTCTCCACCCTCTACCCGGCCAAGAAGGCCTCCGACATGGCCGTGCCCGACGTCACCCGCAAGTGGGAGTTCCCCGAGCCGGACGGGGACCGGTGGGTCTTCGACTTCCCGTTCACCGTCGGGGGCGCCGAGGTCCTGGGCATGTACACCTACCTGACGCGCGTGTTCGAGTCCTACGGCGAGGGGTCCGTCGGAGACTTCGTGGCCGACAACGTCCACTTCACCTCCACGGACCTGGCGGGGGAGCCGCAGTACGAGATCTCCATGACCACCTGGCTGGCCCCCTACGACCTGGGCATCAGCCAGGACGTCCGCCTGCTCGCCATCCCCACCGGGGAGTACAACATCTACCGGATCGAGGTCACGATCTTCCGCCTGAGCGGGGACGTGGCCTCCTGGAAGCGCATCAACCGGGGCTTCCTCAACGTCCTCCGCAAGCGCTTCCTGGTCTGGCGCACCGTCCCGCCCGAACTCAAGGCCGACTACGCCGCCCAGGGCCGGCGGCAGCTCGCGGGCGAGGCCGTGACGGCGTAAGTACATTTTTTGCGGCAAGAGCGGAGGTGAACTATGATTCAGACCGTTGAAGCGGTGATCGATGAGCAGGGCAACGTGCGACTGCTGGAGCCCGTCCATCTGTCAGCCGCCCGGCGTGCCCTCGTCACCATCCTGGAAGAGGACGCGTCCCAACTGAGCGTCCCCGAAACGGCGCTGTTGAGCGAACCGGCCCTCGCCGAGGACTGGAACAGACCCGAGGAGGACGCGGCGTGGTCACACCTGCAACCGGCGCGGTCGTGTTAGTGCCGTTTCCGTTCTCCGATCTTTCACAATCCAAGCTCAGGCCCGCCGCGGTCCTCGCCGACGCTGGCCGGGGCGACTGGATTTTGTGCCAGATCACCAGCAATCCGTACGGGGATGCCCGCGCCATTGCGCTGACTGATGACAGCTTTCAGAGGGGTTCGTTGCGCGTGGCGAGCTATGCGCGTCCCGGCAAGCTGTTCACGGCCAACCGCAACCTCATGGTGGCGGAGATCGGCGTTCTCAAGGCCGAAACGCTCAAGGGCATTATCACGGCAGTAATAGCCCTTTTGCAAGTTGACCTCAAACCGTAAGCCTTATCACGGCCGTGTAAAGAGATGATGCCACTCGATTTTGCAAAGCCCCATGTGCTGAGAGATGAGGCCGAATACAACGCGGCTGTCACGGAAATCTCCTTACGCAAACGTTAGGCAACGTAAACAGTGATGAGAAAATAGCGATGGAAATAACCCTCCAACCCGAGGCTCCCCCGTTGCGCCGGGATGAGTCCGGGGCGCTCCGTGTCGGGCGCTCTCGTGTCTTGTTGGAACTGGTGATGCGTGCGTTCCAGGACGGCGCGACCCCGGAAGCCATTGCGCAACGCTACCCGACCGCCACGTTGGCGGATATTTATGCCGTCATCGCCTACTCCTTGCGCCACCGAGAGGACATAGAAGCGTATCTTGCGGAACGGGAACAAAGGGCGCAGGATGTCCGTCAACGCATCGAGCGCCATCAGGGGGACCTTGCAGACCTGCGAGCCCGCCTGCTCGCGCGTCAGCGTAGCGTCTGAGGATGATGCGTGTTACGCCTGTTGAGCGACGTGAACTTCAATGGGGACATTGTGCGCGGGCTGCTGCTCCGTCGCCCCGACCTGGACCTGCTCCGCGCGCAAGATGTCGGGTTAGAGGAGGCGGATGATCCACCCATTTTAGAGTGGGCGGCTACGAACAACCGCACCCTGCTGACGCACGACCATGCGACAATGCCGGACTTCGCATACGCACGGGTCGTCGCTGGACAGCCGATGCCCGGAGTCTTTGTGTTGAATGATCGCATTTCGGTTCGGCAGGCCATCGAGGAACTGTTATTGATTGACACCTGTAGCGAACAGGCAGAGTGGGCTGGCCTGGTAGTTTATCTGCCTCTGTAAGCGGGCCTTCATTTATCAAAGGTATGTGTGATGGCGAAACAGTACGTCGAACTCCGCGATCAGGGATACTGGATTGCAGGCAGCCGGGTATCCCTGGATTCCGTAATCCTGGCCTTCCTGGATGGGCTATCGCCGGAAACCATTGTGGCGGAGTGTTTCCCGGCGCTTACCCTGGAGCAGGTGTATGGGGCCATTGCCTACTATCTGGCTCATCGGGCCAAGATGGATGCGTATATGCGGCAAGCCGATGCGGAATTTGAAGCTTTGCGGCAGGCGACACACGCAGCCGATCCCGCGTTTTCTAAGAAGCTCGCCAGAGCGCGCAGGCAAGTTCAGAAGTCCCGGCCATGACCGTCCGTGTCCTTTAACGCAATAGCAGGAGGGTTTCAGGTGGCCCCAACAATGACCTCGATCTTTGACCTGAGTCCGTCGGAGAAACTTCAACTCGTGGAAGACTTGTGGGATGACCTTGCCGTCACTCCCGAAACGGTACCCGTCCATGACTGGCAAAAAGAAGAACTGGCCAGGAGAAAGGCCAACCTGATGAAAAACTCGGCCTCCGGACTCACGTGGGAAGAAGTCAAACGAAGGGTCCGAAGCCGCTATGGCCGCTGAGTTGATCATTGCGCCTGAGGTCGAGCAAGACATCGCAGAGGCGTACGTCTGGTATGAGGGTCGGCGGATCGGCTTGGGAGAGGAGTTTCTGAGCTGCGTCGATGCATGTATTGAAGTCATCCGCCGCACGCCTGAGATGCATTCTTTTGTCCACGAGAACTATCGTCGGGGGTTGGTGCGCCGCTTTCCGTATGCAGTTACAATTGAGAGGCCCAGCCAACATGGCAAAGTCGATTCCGGAGCAGATTAGGAAGCAGGTCGATGAGCTTGTCAAAGTCTTGAACCAGAAGATGAGCAAAGATCCACACTGCTTTTACACGACAAAATTCAAGGGTACCTATCTCTACCTTGATCGTGTCGATTACGATGTAACAACCCATATATGCCGTCTTAAATTCACGGGGCGCATCGACAACTGGGAGTTCGCGATCTACAAGTATAGTGATAACGGGTATGACCCTGACGAGTGGATGTTCCCAGGATCAGAGCAGGTTGATGGAACGATTGAAGGAGCTATGAAGGCTGGCCTTGAGGCATACCCTCCTTGAGATGGCCTTCTGGAAGAATACTGCATACAGCCAACGCGCCTCCGCTACGCTCCGGCGCGCGGCTGATGCTTGTCGTTGGCTGGCTCATCAGACCAAAGATTAAGGTAGAAGGAGCACCTTCCATGCCCGCGAAATCAGCCATTTATCAACTGAAGATCACGCTTCGCGACTCCCGCCCGCCCATCTGGCGGCGCGTGCTGGTCCCCGGCGATTTCAGCCTGCACAAACTGCACCGGGTGGCGCAGATCGCGATGGGCTGGACCGACAGCCACCTGCATCAGTTCACGGTGGGCGGAACCTATTACGGTGAGCCGCATCCTGACGATGAGATGGAGATGAACGATGAGCGCCGCTTTACCCTCAATCGGATTGCGCCCCGTGAAAAGTCCAAATTTGCCTACGAGTATGATTTTGGCGACGGTTGGGATCATGAGGTTCTGGTCGAAAAAGTCTTGCCGCCGGAGCCGGGTGTAAAGTATCCGCTGTGTGTCAAAGGGAAGCGGGCCTGTCCCCCCGAAGATGTGGGTGGCGTGTGGGGATATGAGACATTTCTGGAAGCCATTCGTGACCAGGACCACGAAGAGCACGATTCATACCTGGAATGGATCGGCGGCGAATTTGACCCGGAGGCATTTGACCTGGACGAGATCAATCAGGAACTGCGGCGGATCAAGTAGAAAGATAGCTCAAGATTTTTGGCGAAACGCGCGAAGAGGATTATGCTCAAGGTCAACACAAAAGACATCGCCGAGGAGACCTGGTCTTCGCCGAAGGGGAAGTTCGCCGGCGCAGGCAAAGGGGTCTCGGAGGCGCTGGGACGCAAACCCCGCTCGATGGACCTCAGGGAGCGGCACCCCTTTGACGTGGAGATCTGCCGCATCCCTCCGGGCAAGATCGCCTACCCCTACCACTCCCACAGCGCGCAGTGGGAGTTCTACCACGTGATCTCGGGCAAAGGCATCGTCCGGCACGAGGGCGGGACGACCCCCATCCAGCCCGGCGACGCCTTCCTCTTCGAGCCGGGCCAGCCCCACCAGCTCATCAACGACGGCTCGGAGGACCTGGTCCTCTACGTCGTGGCGGACAACCCGATCGGCGAGTCCTGCCACTACCCTGACAGCGGGAAGTGGCTCGTGCGCTCGCCCCAGGGCAGACTGATCCGCTCCGACGCGCTGAACTACTACGACGGGGAAGAATAACCCCGCCCGACAGGAGAACGCCTCCTCATGCCTCCCGTCACCGACGCCATGCCGGACCTGAAGCGCGACCTGAGGTTCATCCCCGTCCGGAACGACAACCCTCGGAAGCTGACGAAAGATCAGGTCCGACAGTATAACGAGAAGGGGTTCATCTTCCCCCTCGACGTCTTCTCGCCGGACGAGATCGCCGTTCACCGCGAGTACTTCAATCAACTCATGGACAAGGCGCTCAAGGCCGGCTGGAACAGCTACTCCATCAACTGCTGGCAGACCTTCTGCCCCGGCCTCTACGACCTGACGATGGAGCCCCGCATCCTGGACTACGTGCAGGACCTCCTCGGCCCGGACCTGATCTGCTGGGCCACGCACTACTTCTGCAAGATGCCGGGCGAGGACAGGCAGGTCAGCTTTCACCAGGACGCCTCCTACTGGCCCCTCACCCCCAGCAAGGTCGTGACCGTCTGGCTGGCCATCGACGACGCGGACGCCGAAAACGGCGCTATGCAACTCATCCCGCGCTCGCACCTGAGCGGCCAGATTGCCTTTGAAAAGAGCGCGCAGGAGGAGCGCAACGTCCTGAGCCAGACGGTCCTCTCCCCGGAGCGCTACGGGGACCCGCCCGTGGCCGTCGAACTGAAGGCCGGCCAGGTCTCCCTCCACTCGGACCTGCTGCTGCACGGCTCCGACCCCAACCGCTCGAACCGTCGCCGCTGCGGCCTGACGCTGCGCTACCTGTCGCCCGACGTCCGGGCCTACCGGGACTGGAACCGGATGGGCATCATCTGCCGGGGCGCCGATCCCGGCGGGCACTGGTTCCACAACCCCCGTCCGACCGAGGACAGGATACCGGAAAAAAAGAAGTAGGGGCGCGGCATGCCGCGCCCTGCGTGGGCCTCATTCTCTCCCTGCAAAGGAGCCTCTCGTGGCCACCGATCCCCAGAGACAGCGCGAAGAACAGTACAGCATCATGCCGGAGGGCGCGCCGTTCGAGGAGGGGTTCAACATCAAGACCCTCTGGGCCTGCCTCTTCGTCGGAATCGTCATGCTCCCCGGCGCCATCTACCTCGGCCTGGTCACCGGGCAGAGCATGGCCGGCGCCTCGGAGTGGGTGACGATCATCCTCTTCCTGGAGATCGCCAAACGCTCCTTCGTCCGCCTCCGCACCCAGGAGCTGATCATCATCTACTGGATCGCGGGCAGCCTCGTGGCCGTGGGCGGGCGGCTGGGCACCGGCGCGCAGACCTACGGCGGGCCGTTCGGCGGGCTGATGTGGGACCAGTACCTCATCCAGTCCCCGGCGGCCGAGGGCCTCTCCAGGTTCATCCCCACCTGGGTCGTCCCGCCCCTCACCTCCCAGGTCTACACCGAGCGGACCTTCTTCCACCCCGACTGGATCGCGCCCATCGCCGTCATGTTTACCTCCATGATCCTGGGCCGGGCGGCCTGGCTGTCCATGGGCTACGTCCTCTTCCGCGTCACCAACGACATCGAGCGCCTCCCCTTCCCCATGGCCCCGGTGCACGCCAGGGGCGCGACCGCCCTGGCCGAGACCTCCTCCAAGCAGGAGGGGTGGCGCTGGCGGGTGTTCAGCACCGGCACCTGCATCGGCCTGGTCTGGGGCCTCCTCTACGTCGTCGTCCCCACCCTGTCCGGCATCTTCCTGACCGACACGGTGCAGATCCTCCCCATCCCGTTCATCGACTTCACGGCGGAGGTCAAGTCCATCCTCCCGGCGGCCCTCCTCGGCATCGGCACCGACCTGGGCCACCTCCTGATCGGCTTCGTCCTCCCCTTCTGGGTCGTCGTCGGCAGCTTCTTCGGGGCCACGATCACGCAGCTCTTCGTCAACCCCATGCTCTACTCCGCCGGCATCCTCCACCGCTGGTCCCCCGGCATGACGGCCATCCCGGCGGGCATCTCCAACCGGTTCGACTTCTGGCTCAGCTTCACCATCGGCACGGCCGTCGTGGTCTTCCTCACCGGGGTGAGCATGGTCGTCAAGTCCCTGCGGGAACAGCGGCAGAAGCGCGCCTCCGGGGAGGCCCTCCCGACGCGCCTGGAGGACCTCCCGCAGGGCCGGGGGGACGTCCGCCTCGCCTTCGCCCTGGGCATCTGGGCCCTGGCCACCCTCGGCTTCGTGGTCCTCTGCCGCATCCTGGTCCCCAAGTTCCCCTGGTACATCGTCACCCTCTTCGGGTTTGTCTACACGCCCGTCATGTCCTACATCGGGGGGCGCATGATCGGCCTGACCGGCTCCCCCTACGGCGCGACCATCCCCTACATCCGCGAGGCCTCCTTCTTCCTGTCCGGCTACCGGGGCACGGAGGTCTGGTTCGCCCCCATCCCCATCGCCGACCACGGGACCGCCGTGGGCGTCTACAAGCAGCTGGAGCTGACCCGCACGAAATTCGGCGGCCTGATCAAGATGCACGCCCTCACCATCCTCATCCTCTTCGTCTGCAGCTTCGTCTTCTGGCAGTTCATCTGGCGGCTCGCCCCCGTCCCCTCCTCCACCTATCCCTTCGTCCAGAAGTTCTGGCCGTTCGAGTCCACCATGCAGACGATGTGGATCAAGTCCACCATGGACCCGAAGGACGTGGGGGGCGGGGCCGTGGGCATCGCCCTCCTGCGGGAGATCATCAAGCCGCAGTACATCTTCACCGGCGCGGCCTTCGGCGGACTCCTCTACGGCGTCCTCGCCTTCTTCAGGGCCCCCACCCTCCTGTTCTACGGGTTCGTCAGCGGCCTCGGCGCGTGGCCCCACTTCATCATCCCGCAGTTCGCCGGGGCGATGCTCGGCCGCTTCTACTTCCAGAAGCGGTTCGGCGAGGCCAGGTGGCACGCCTACGCCCCCATCCTGCTGGCGGGCTACTCCTGCGGCATGGGGCTGATCGGCATGACCTCCATCGCCATCGCCCTCATCTCCAAGGCCATCTCGCAGGTGGTGTTCTGAACGAACGACGCTCATCTCCACGCCCAAAAGCCCGGATGCCGGCGTATCCGGGCTTTTTCATCGCACGATAGGACCTTTCATGGACGATGCGGCGCCCCTGAAACGCTCCGCCCTGCTCGTCGCCACGCTGAGCTCTTTTATGACCCCCTTTATGGGGTCCTCGGTGAACATCGCCCTCCCCTCCATCGGCAGGGACTTCGGCCTGGACGCCGTCCTGTTGAGCTGGGTCGCCACCTCCTACATCCTGGCCGCCGTGACGTTCCTGGTCCCGTTCGGAAGGATGGCGGACATCCACGGGCGAAAAAAGGTCTTCACGTGCGGGATCTCCACCTTCACCCTCTCCTCGCTCCTGGTGGCGGCCTCTACCTCGGTCCCTCAGTTGATTGTCTTCAGGGTGCTGCAGGGCATCGGAAGCGCCATGGTCTTCGGCACCGGCCTGGCCATCCTGAGCGCCGTGTTCCCGCCCGGCGAGAGAGGCAGGGCCCTGGGCATCAACGTCGCCGCAGTCTACTCGGGGCTCTCCGTCGGGCCGTTCCTGGGCGGCTTTCTGACGCAGCACTTCGGGTGGAGGAGCGTCTTTCTCGCCGCCCTGCCCCTCGGCCTGCTCATCCTCTTCGTCATCTTCTGGAGGCTAAAGGGGGAATGGGCGGAGGCCAGGGGGGAGCGCTTCGACCTGACCGGCGCCGTCCTGTACGGCCTCACGCTGGTCGCCATCATGTACGGATTCTCGCGCCTGCCCTCGATGCGCGGGGCCTACCTGATCCTGGCGGGGCTCCTGGGGCTTTCGGCGTTCGTCGCGTGGGAGGTCAGGGTGAGCAGCCCTGTCCTGGACGTCCGCCACTTCAGGGACAACAGGGTCTTCGCCCTCTCCAACCTGGCGGCGCTCATCCACTACAGCGCCACGTCCGCCGTGGGCTTTCTGCTGAGCCTCTACCTGCAGGTCGCCAAAGGACTCAGCCCCCAGAGCGCAGGCGTCGTCCTGGTGTCTCAGCCTGTCATGATGACCCTCTTTTCGCCGTTCGCCGGAAGGCTGTCGGACAGGGTCGAGCCCAGGGTGGTCGCCTCCCTCGGAATGGCCTTCACGGCAGTGGGGCTTTTCCTGCTGACCTTTTTGAGCGCGGAGGCCCCTCTCACGTTCATCGTCGCCAGCCTGGTGTTTCTGGGGTTCGGCTTCGCCCTCTTCTCGTCGCCCAACGCAAACGCGATCATGAGCTCCGTCGAAAAGAGATTTTACGGCATCGCCTCCGGGACGCTCGGCACCTCGCGCCTGACCGGCAACGTGCTCAGCATGGGCATCGTGATGCTGATCTTCGGGGTCTACCTGAGAGGAGGCCAGATCACCTCCGAGGCCGTTCCCGCCTTTCTGAAAAGCGCCCGAACCGCCTTCGGCGTCTTCGCCGCGCTCTGCTGCGGGGGCATCCTGGCCTCGCTCGCCAGGGGGAAGGTCCGGTAAAAACCGGTCACGGCCCTCACCCACCCCCATACCCCCTCCCTCTCCCAACCTGGAAGAAGGAGGGGGCAGCCCTCACCCCGCCTCGCTGACGCTCGGCTTCCCCTCTCCCATTTATGGGAGAGGGGTGGTGAACGCAGTGAACCGGGGTGAGGGCCTGGAACCCTTTTCCCCGGAGAGTTTTCCATGTCTAACGTCAAGTGGAACCTTCTTTTCGTTCTCCTGTTCCCCGCCGTCCTGTGGGCCGACTCTCCCGGCCCGAGGGTCCCGGCCAGCGCCTGCGTGGACAGCCATGCCTCCATAGTCGGGTACGTGACCGTGGGCGAGCGGGCGTTCCTCGCGCCGCAGAGTTCCGTGCGGGCCGGAGCGGGAGCGCCGGTGGTCATCGGGGACGAGAGCAACGTGCAGGACGGGGCGGTGGTCGTGGGGATGCCGGAGGTCGGGCTGCTGCCCGCCGATGTCCGCGGCGACATCGGAGGGGTGAGGATCGGCAGGCGGACGAGCGTGGCGGCGCAGGCCCAGGTGCACGGCCCGGCGCGGGTGGGGGACGGCGTCTTCGTCGGCATGCAGGCCTTCGTCTACAACGCCGAGGTGGGGGACGGGTGCGTGATCGAGCCGGGGGCCACGGTGATGGGCGTCCGGGTCCCCCCCGGCCGCTACGTCCCCGCGCACCTCGTGGTCATAGACCAGGACGCCGCCGAGGCCCTGCCCCGAATCCACGCCCGCTACGCCTTTCGCGGGATCAACGAGAAGATGGTGATCGTCTACACGAAGATGGCGGAGGAGAAGGCGAAGAGATGATCTACACCTTCCGCCGCCCGGCGATGTTCCTGAACGCCTCCGAGGTCGCGGCCGTCAAAGGCCGCCTGGGCCGGCAGCCCTGGGCCAGGGCCTTCGACCGCCTGCTGGACAGCGCCGCCGTGGCGATGAACCGCGAGCCGGACCCCGTCCGGGGGGACTATGCGCCCTCCGACCTCCCTCGCCTCTCCAGGGACTGCCCTGCCATCCGGGACCTCGGCCTGACCTTTGCGCTGACGGGGGAGGCGCCTTACGCCAGAAAGGCCGCCGCCTATCTCCTGTCGTGGTCCGAGGCCATGTCCCCCCGCTTCCCCTCCCCCTCGTCCGTCCCCGACCTCTGCGCCCCCCTCGCGACGATGTTCTACGGCGTCGACCTGATCTGGAGGTCGCGGGGGTTCACCGGAGAGGACAAGGCCCGCCTCGCGGCCTGGGCCGACAGCCTCGCCTGCGACCTGAAAGGGAAGTCTCCCGCGCCCTCCGACCCCGCCGCCGGATGGGCCCTCGCCCTCTTCGCCGCCTCCGCCCTCGTGGTCGAGGACCCCGCGTGGTTCGACCTGGCGTTCGGCGGGTTCGGGCCGGCCCTCGCCGCGCAGATCGAGCCGGACGGGACGGTCAGCCGCCAGCGGGGCCGCGCCGGGGGGCTGCGCGATTCCCTCCTGACGCTCAAGGCATTCACCTGCGTGGCGGAGATCGCCCGGCATCAGGGCATCGACCTCTACAGCGCGGAGGCGGACGGACGAAACCTCAAGACGGCCTGCCTGAGACACGTCCCGTTTCTGATAGGGGACGAGGCGTGGCCCGGGGCCGACCGCGTCGTCGGAGAGACCCACGCCGAACTCTACGAGATCGCCCTTCGCGTCTGGGGAGAGAGGGCGTTCGCCCAGGTCCTGAGGCAACGGGGGAGGAACGCCTGGGACGGCCGCATCCTGGGGCCGGTGGCCCTGACGCACGGCGTGGACCCGGAGAATTGAGATATTTTCCTTGACATCCCGCAGCAGGTTGCGTACATAATTTCTCGCGCACAGAAATAACTTGTGTTTGGAAAACAGATTTGGTATATAAAGGGCGGCGCTGCAAAAAAAACGTGAAGCAAGGGAGGCGGCTTGGACGCGATCTTCAACGCACAGGTCGGGATGGCCTTCGGCATCATCGCCCTCCTCCTGGTCATCTACGTCGTCGTCATAGGGTGGATGAGGCGGCTGGGGGACCCCTCGAAGACCGCCCCTGCGCAGCCCGGTCCCCTTGCGCAGGGGGCCGACGGAACGCCCGTTGTCCGGGCGGAGGCGCAGAGCGCCGCGTCCGCGGCGGAGGCCAGTCGCAAGAAAAAACAGCTTCTCATACAGGGAAAGGATGCGGAGATCGCGGCCAACGTGCTGCGCCGCATGTTATCCGACCATGACAAAACCTGAAGAATACCTCGACGCCGTGAGAGACGCGGCGAAAACGATTCGAGAGGAGGTTGTATCCATGATCTGGAGCAGAGAGGAGCATAAGGACCTCTTCTGGGCGGGCTTCATCGCCGGCGCGGTCGCAGGGGGGATGCTGGGCCTCCTCCTCGCGACCGACGTGGGCCGTGAGACGCGCAGGCGGATCGGCCACGTGGCCGCCGGGCTGAAGGACCGCATCAACGGCAAGACGAGGATCAGCTCGGACGAGGAGCAGTCGAGGGTCGATGCCGAAAGCCCCATCTGATCGCATCCCCCTTTGGCCGAAGGACTCGCACTTGGCGCAGACAAACGTATGATGATGAATCGTGATCGAGTGATACGTGAGATCAGGGCCGCCCGGAAGTACGACCGCCGGATTAACCTCCAGGAGGTCTCTCTCGGAGGCGCTGACCTGAGTTATCTGGACCTCGAAGACGCCAACCTGCGCGGGGCCAACCTGGAGGGGGTTGTCCTCCAGTGCGCGGACCTGTGGGGGGCCGACCTGCGCGGGGCCAACCTCAGGGGGGCCGACCTGCAGGCGGCGGACCTCAAGGAGGCCGACCTGCGGCGCGCCTGCCTGGCCGGGGTCAACTTCCAGGCCGCCAACCTCCAGGAGGCCGACCTGCGCCTGGCCAACCTCCAGGGCGCCAACCTCCAGCGCGCCAACCTCGACGGCGCAGACATGGAGGGGGCGGACGTGCGGGAGACCGATTTCCGGGGTTCCCGGCTCAACGGAAGTCGTCCCGTCCGGCTCGACAACCTGAGCGTCGATGACGAGATGGATGGAGGGGGGTGACCCGACAGCCGGGCGCAACCCGATCTACGTGATCGTGGAGAACGTCCGGTCCCTGTTCAATGTGGGGGCCATATTCCGGGCGGCGGACGGCGTGAAGGCGCAGAGGGTCTTCCTGACCGGGTTCACGGGGCATCCCCCCAGACCGGAGATCCAGAAGGTGGCCCTGGGCGCGGATCGCGCCGTGCCGTGGACGCACTGCCCAGACACCCGATCCGTCATCTGCGCCCTTCGGCGCGAGGGGGTCCGGGTCCTGGCCCTCGAGCGGACGGAGCGAAGTGTCGACTTTCAGGCCTACCCCTATTCGTTTCCGGTGGCCGTGGTGGTGGGGCACGAGGTGGCCGGCATCGCCCCGGAGACGCTGTCGGCGTGCGACGCCTGTGTCCATATCCCCATGTGCGGAACCAAGAGATCGCTGAACGTCTCGGTGGCCTGCGGAGTCCTCCTCTACGAGGTGTTGAGACACGCCCGGAGCCGCGAACCCCTCCCTGAAAACGGTTGAGCCATGCCCGAAGCCCTTACCCCCGCGCAGATGCAGGAGCGGATCGACGCCCTGGAGCAGGAGAACGCCCGGCTCCGCCTGGAGGCCGAGCGCCTCCGGGAGGAGAACCGGAGATGGGCGCGCATGGCCAGCACGGATGACCTGACGGGCCTCCCCAACCGCATGTCCTTCCTGCGGGCGATCGTCCCGAGCGAGATCCGTCGGGCCCTGTCGGAGGACAAGCCGATCTCCTTCCTCCTGATGGCCGCCGACACCCTCGGAGACATCAACCAGAAATACGGGCGGACCGCCGGCGACCAGGTCATCAAGGGGCTGGCCGAATACCTGAAGGCCATCCTGGGGGAGGACGAGAAACTGGGCCACATCGACGGCACGAACTTCGCCGTCACGATCCCCGCCGAACTCGAGGAGGCCACGAACCGGGCGCGAAAGTGGCGCACGCAGATCCGGAGCCGGCCCTTCCCGTGCGGGGAGGGGACCGAGCAGATCACCGTGAGCGTCGGCATCTGCTCGGTCCGCAGGACGGAGGTCAGGGACCCCCGCCTGCTGACGGACATCGTCTTCAAGCGGCTGAACGAGGTCCTCTACACGGCCAAAAAAGAGGGCGGCAACAGGGTGGAGGTCTATCCCGAGACCGACGTGAGCGCCGGAGACGCCAAATCCGTTTGAGAAAGGCCCTATGAGCAGGCTGCTGTGGAGGACGTCCCTCGTCGGGGCCCTGGGAATGCTGCTCTGGGCCGCTGCGCCTGCCTTCGGCAGCGGCCCCAAGTCCGACTTCGACGGGAACGGCGTCGTCGATCTCAACGACTTCTTCCTCTTCGCAGAGCGCTACGGGCAGTCGGCGGGTCAGGCCGGGTTCGACGCGAAGTTCGACGTCATCGGGGACGGCAAGATCGACCAGGCCGACTTTTTTATCTTCGCGCAGAACTTCGGGGCGCGCGCCGACGATGCCCCGGCGGGGCCTCGCAAGACCTTTTTCTATGTGGCGGACTTCCCCGGCAACGGCGTCTCCGTGATGGACTCCGCCACCAACCTGGTGCTCAGCTACATGCCCTTCCGGGGGCCTGCGGGCATCGCCGTCTCCCCGGACCAGCGGACCACCTATGTGGTCGACGTCTTCACCTTTCTGGCCCTGCGCGACGACTTCAACGTCGATTATACCCTCCCCCTGCGCAACGGCGCTAAGGTCGTCCTCTCGCCCGACAACCGCCGGGCCTTCGTCACGCAGGGGGCGGCGAACAACGTCCTCTACATAGACCTGGAGAAGAAGGCCATCTCCGACACCGTGGCCGTCGGACGCGCGCCCTTCGGCATCGCCATCTCCCCCGACGGCCGGTCGCTCTATGTCGTGAACACGGGGGCTGGCGCCGGCTCCCTCTCCATCATCGACGTCCAGACCAGAACCGTGCGCGACTCCCTCCGGCTGGAGACCGGGCCGGGTCTGATCGTCGTCTCCCCCGACGGCAGGCGGGGCTACCTGAACAGCGCCCTCGGCGGCGGCGGGAGGATCTCCGTCGTGGACCTGACGGCCAACCGGGTCGTGGGGACCATTCAGACGGGAGGACAGCTCGTCTACGGAATGGCCTTCTCCCCGGACGGCAAGCTCCTCTACGCGGCCGCGTCGGGCAGGGTCGTGGTCATCGACGTCGAGCGCAACCTGATCACGGACCGGATCAGCGTGGCGGACGACACCGGGCCGCTGACCGTCTCGCCGGACGGCGGACGGCTCTACGTCTCCGCCTTCAGCCAGTCGGGGGGGGGCGCAGCCGTCTACGTTGTCGACCTGTCCACGAAACAGACGCTGGGCAAGATCCGGGGGTTTATCTTCCCCCTCGACTTCGCCTTCCGCACCTCTACCTTCGACGTGCCCCCCTCGCGGAGGAACAAGCCCGCGCCCCTCGGCGATGCGGCGGCGTGGTGGACGGAGCGGGAGAGGGCGTGGCGACTTGAATAAGCGAAACGGAGAAGGGAGAAACGGAGAAACGGAGAAAGATTGTTCCCCGATTCTCCGATTCTCCGCTTCCCCGATTCTTTCTGTTCTCTGATCTCTGACCCTTATGAACGTCTACGTCCCCGACGCCGATTACGTCGTCCACATCTGCCGGCATCAGCACCTGGACATCCCGTTGAACGACCGGACGGAGGACGGGGAGCCGTGTGGCCTCTGCCCCCGGTGCGGGGCGCGCTTCGTGCATCGTTCCTCCGAGGCCCTGGCCGCCATGCGGCAAAGGGCCATCCTGCGAGACCGCATCCTGAAGACGTTTCCGTTTTGACCCGAACCCCGCATGCTGCCCTCTCCAAGCCTCCGCATTATCCTCTCCTACTGGCCAAACTTTTCGACGTGCTCCATGACCTTTACGGTAAATTTCTTTTTGACAGCAGGAATCGCCCTGCTCCTGACCGCGGCCGGATGCAGCCGGAAATCGCCCCCCCGGCAGGTCCAACAGGTGGTTTCAGGACCCGGCGCGGCCCTCCACGTCGCCTGCTCGCCCGACGGCAGGACCCTCGCCTTCCAGCTCAAACGGCCGGGCGGAGACGAGGTCTGGCTCGCCCCGGCGTCGGGCGGGGACCCCAGGCCCCTCATCGAAGGCAGGCGTCCGGCCTGGTCCCCCGACGGGACGCGCATCGCCTTCGAGTCCTCCCGATCGGGGAACAACGACATCTATGTCGTCTCCGCAGGGGGAGGCGCGCCGTCGCAACGGATAGAAAATCCGATGCAGGTGACGCGGGACCCGGCCGCCGACTGGGCCCCCCGCTGGTCCCCGGACGGGCGCTGGATCGCCTTCTTATCCAACCGACAGGACTCCGTGGCGATCTGGGCCACGACGCTCGCCGGGGACCGCGTCGTGCGGGTCAGCGGGGCGGGCGGCGCCAACCCGGCCTGGTCCCCGGACAGCCGCTGGATCGCCTTTCAGGCCAGGTCCCCGGAGGGGAACTGGGACCTGTACCTGTCGGAGGTGGAGCGCGGGCGGGTCATCCGGCTCACCTCCGGCGGCCAGGCCGACCTCGACCCGGCCTGGTCCCCCGACGGCAGGCGCATCGCCTTCCGGTCCCTCCATAAGGAGGGGGAGGCCATCCACGCGGACATCTGCGTGATGGCCTCCGACGGCGGGTCCCCGGCCCGGCTCACCCGGAACGCCGGGGCCGACGCCCCGCCCGTCTGGTCCCCCGACGGAAGGCGCATCGCCTTCCTCTCCTATGCGGCGTGGAACAGCATCGCTGTCACGCCCGCAGACGGCGGCCAGGGCGTGACCCTCTTCGGCGGCCTGACGGAGCCTTCCGCCCTCTCCTGGCACCCCTCCGGCGACCGCCTCCTCTTCTGCGCCCGATCCTCCGACCTCTGGACCGCGCCGGCCAGCGGAGGGCCCCCTGCGCGCCTGACGAACGACATCTTCGAGGACCGCAAGCCCGATGTCTCCCCGGACGGGCGGGGCATCGTGTTCGAGTCCAACCGCGACGGAAACCCCGGCCTCTGGGCCCTCCAGACAGCGGGAACCCCCCGGCTGCTCCTCCCGCATCCCTCCGCCGTGGACGCGCACCCCCGCTTCTCCCCGGACGGAAGCCGGATTGCGTTCGCCTCCAACCGGGGGGAGACAGGCAGGCAGGCAGACATCTGGACCGTCTCCTCCGATGGGTCCAACCCCCGCCGGATGACCTCCCTGGCCGGGCTGAAGGGCCGCCCCGCCTGGTTTTTGGACAACGCCCGGATGATCTTCGAATCCAACCTGAACGGGGGCTGGGGCCTCTGGGCGCTGGAGCCGAACGGCCTCGTCAAACCCCTCCCCCTGAAAAAACCGAGCATGCGACCCGCCTGGTCCCTCGACGGCTGGTGGCTCGCCTACCAGTCCGAGCGGGACGGCAATCAGGACATCTACCTCACGCAGATGAAGACCGGCCAGGAGCGCCGCCTGACCAGAGACCCCGCGCGGGAGGGGGACCCGGCCTGGTCGCGGGACGGCCAGCGCATCGCCTTCGTGTCCGACCGCGCCGGCGACGACGACATCTACGTGACGCCCGCCTCCGGCGAGGGGCCGGAGACAGCGCTCACCTCAGGGCCGGGGGACGACATCGAGCCCGCCTGGTTCCCCGACGGGGTCCGGGTCGTCTTCACGCGCATCGCGCCCCAGAGCGTCTGGTCGATCCCCGCGCCGTAGGGTAAGGGCACGGCATGCCGTGCCCTTACCTCGACCCTGGAGGTTCCCTTGTATCGTCTCGGCATCGACATCGGAGGCACGTTCACGGACCTGGTCCTGCTCAACGAGCGGACCGGCGAGCTGACCCGCGAGAAGGTCCTGACGCAGCAGAGCGACCCGGCGGAGGCCGTCGTGGAGGGGGTCCGGGCCCTCCTGTCCGGCAGCGGCGTGTCCGCAGACCGGATCACCAACGCCATCCACGGCACCACCCTCGTGGCCAACACCATCATCGAGCGCAAGGGCGCGCTCACGGGCCTGATCACCACGCAGGGCTTCCGGGACGCCCTGGAGATCGGCAGGGAGGGCCGCTACGACATCTACGACCTCTTCCTGGAGCTCCCGAAGCCGCTCGTCCCGCGCCGCCTCCGCCTGGAGGTGGCCGAGCGCCTCGACCACCTCGGCGGCGTCCTCCTCCCCCTCGACGAGGAGGACGTGCAAAGGGCCGTGGAACGCCTCAGGCAGGAGGGCGCGCAGGCCGTGGCCGTCTGCCTCCTCCACGCCTTCCGCAACCCCGACCACGAGCGGCGCATCCAGGCCCGCCTCGCAAAGGCCTGCCCGGACGCGGCAGTCTCCCTCTCCTCGGAGGTCGTGCCGGAGATCCGGGAGTACGAGCGGACCTCCACCACCGCGGCCAACGCCTACGTCCAGCCCGTCGTCTCCCGCTACCTGAGCCTCCTCGAAGCCCGGCTCCCGGACCTGGGCCTGGGCGGCCGGCTCTACGTCCTCCTGTCCGACGCCGGCCTGGCCACCTGCCAGACCGCCCGCGCCTTCCCCGTCCGGCTGGTGGAGTCCGGCCCGGCCGGGGGCGTGCTGGCCGGCCTCCACTACGGGCAGAAGGGCGGGGCCGAGCGCCTCCTCACCTTCGACATGGGCGGGACCACGGCCAAGACCGCCCTGGTGGACGGCGGGGAGCCCACCGTCGCCGGTCAGACCGAGGTCGCCCGCGTCTACCGGTTTAAAAAGGGGAGCGGCCTCCCCCTCAAGGTGCCCGTGGTGGAGATGATCGAGATCGGCGCGGGCGGCGGGAGCATCGCCCGCATCGACGGCCTGGGCCTCCTGAAGGTCGGCCCCGACAGCGCCGGCGCGCACCCCGGCCCGGCCTGCTACGGGTTCGGCGGAGACGCCCCCACGGTCACGGACGCCGACCTCGCCCTCGGCTACCTGAACCCCGACTACTTCCTGGGCGGGCGCATGAGGCTCAGCGTGGAACGGGCGCGGGAGGCCATCCGGCGGGGCGTGGCGGACCCCCTGTACGTCCCCCTCGACCGGGCCGCCTGGGGCATCCATCAGATCGTCAACGAAGGCATGGCCGGCGCGGCCCGCATCCACGCCGTGGAGCGCGGGCGGGACATCCGCGCCTACACCCTCGTGGCCACCGGCGGGGCCGGCCCGGTCCACGCCTGCGGCGTGGCCGAGCGCCTCGGCATCCGATCCATCGTCTTCCCCATCGGCGCGGGCGTGGCCTCCTCGTTCGGGTTCCTGCTCGCCCCCGTGGCCTTCGACTTCGTCCGCACCCACATGGGCCGGCTGACCGAGCTGAAGATCGAAGAGATCGCCTCCCTCTACCGCGACATGGAGGAGACCGGCGCGGCCACCCTCCGGGACGCCGGAGTCCCCCCTGACCGGATCCGCTTCCTCCGGGCCGCGGACCTCCGATACGCCGGTCAGGGTTCGGAGGTGACCTGTCCCATCCCCCCCGGCGACCTCCCCGCCGACCTCGTGGACGCCTTCCGGGCCTCCTTTGAGGACGCCTACCGACGCCTCTACGGCCGCACCTGCCCCGGCGTCCCCGTCGAGGCCGTCAACTGGCGGCTCCGGGCCACCGGCCCCCGGCCCGAGGCGCCGTCCCTGTTCGCCCCCCCCTCCTCCGGCCCGGCCCTCAAGGGCCGCCGACCGGTCTGCTTCCGCGAGGAGGAGGGCCACGTCCCCTGCCCGGTCTACGACCGCTACGCCCTCAGTCCAGGCTTTGACCTGCGGGGACCGGCCGTGATCGAGGAACGCGAATCCACCGTCGTCCTGCCCCCGTCCTGGTCCGGCCGCGTAGACGACTACGGCAGCCTGGTGGCGGAGAAAATATAACGATGAACGATGAACGATGAACGATGAATGGGTTTTCGTTCCGCGTTCATCGTTCCGCGTTCCGCGCTGAGGTGTATATGTCCGACTTCGACCCGATCCTGCTGGAAGTCCTCTGGAACCGCCTGATCTCCATCGTCAACGAGCAGGCCGCGGCCCTGATCAACACCTCCTTCACGACCGTGGTGCGGGAGGCCGGCGACCTCTCCGCCGCCGTGTTCGACGCGCAGGGCCGGATGCTCGCCCAGGCCGTCACCGGCACGCCGGGGCACATCAACCCCATGCCCGCGGCCATTCGCCGGTTCATGCAGGTCCACCCCCTCCACACCCTGGACCCCGGCGACACCCTCATCACGAACAACCCCTGGTTCACCGCCGGCCACCTCAACGACCTGACCGTGGCCACGCCCGTGTTCCACAGGGGCAAGCCCGTCGGCATGTTCGGCAACATCTGCCACGCCATGGACATCGGCGGCCGCATCTTCGGCGCGGACTCGCGGGAGGTCTACGAGGAAGGCCTGCACATCCCCATCCTCAAACTCTTCCGCCGGGGCGAGCCGAACGAGGACCTCTTCGCCCTCATCCGGGCCAACGTCCGCACCCCCGACGCCGTTGTGGGCGACCTCTACGCGCAGGTCACGGCCAACGAGGTCGGCGCCCGCAAGCTCATCGAGTTCCTGGACGACTACAACCTGCCGGACCTGAACGACCTCTCCGAGGCCATCCTCTCCCGGTCCGAGGCCGCCACGCGCCGGGCCATCCAGGCCGTGCCCGACGGCGTCTACCGCTACCGCCTGGACACCGACGGGTTCGACGAGCCCATCACCATCCCCGTCGCCGTCACCGTCAGGGGCTCCGACCTGGAGGTGGATTACACCGGCGCCTCCCCGCAGTGCGGATGGGGCATCAACGTCGTCTACAACTACACCCAGGCCTACACCGTCTATCCCCTCAAGTGCGCCATCAGCCCCGACATCCCGAACAACGAGGGGAGCTTCCGCCCCATCCGCGTCCACGCCCCGGAGGGGTGCATCCTGAACTGCGCGCACCCCGCTGCCGTGGGCGCCCGGCACCTCGTCGGCCACTTCCTCTCCATGGCCGTCTTCGGGGCCCTCGCCCAGGTCATCCCCGAGCGCGTCACCGCCGAAGGCTCGGCCGGCCTCTGGAACACCGAGATGGACGGCGTGGACCTCCGGGGCGAGCCTTTCGCCTACATCTTCTTCTCCGCCGGAGGCATGGGCGCGCGGCCCAGCAAGGACGGCCTGTCCGCCACGGCCTTTCCGAGCGGCATCACCGGCGTGCCCGCGGAGATCATCGAGAACGTCTCCCCCATCCTGATGTGGCGACGCGAACTCCGCCAGGACTCCGGCGGCCCCGGAAAATGGCGGGGCGGCCTGGGGCAGACCATGACCCTGGAGGTGCGCGGCGCACGCCCGGCCGTCCACTCCTGCATGTACGACCGCGTCCGCTTCCCCGCGCGGGGGTTCGAGGGCGGGCTGTCAGGCGCGCCCGGCCAGCTCCTCCTGTCCGACGGCACGCGCCCTCACCCCAAGCGCAAGTATGAGATCCAGCCTGGCCAGCGCGTGACCCTCCACCTGCCCGGCGGCGGCGGCTTCTACCCGCCCACCGAGCGCGACCCCGACCTGGTCCTCCAGGACGTGATCGACGGGCGCGTGTCCCCCCAGCAGGCGCGCGACGTCTACGGCGTGGCCATCGACCTCGCCTTGCGGGCCGTCGACGAGGCGGAGACGCGGAGGTTGCGGGGCTAGACCCCTCCCCCCATCCTCCTCCCCCGAAGGGAGAGGGGGAGCGAAAAGCACCCCACCCCCGCCCCGCCACCTCACCTGTCGCTCCCGTGAGGTCGCGACCCCCGCCCTCCTACAAGAGGGGAAGGGGGAAAGACACAAGCAAAGCGGCGCGACGCCGGAAACCCCCACCACCGGAGTCCAGCAGAAGCAACCCACTCGCCGGGGGCACAACATTCGGTGCGACTGCTGAACGTTAAGGTTGCGTCGCGCCAAGCCTCCCCGGCGTTTGAGGGGCGTGCTTCTTTTGTCCAACTTTTCTTGCACGAGCAAGAAAAGTTGGAATACGGCAGTTAGGAATCTTGATCATGGACCGCCCAGACCGCATCCGGCTCCTCAAGGAGCTCCTGCAAGACAAAATCCTCGTCTTCGACGGCGCCATGGGCACCGCCATCCAGGCGAAGTCCCTCACCGCGGAGGACTTCGGCGGCCCCGACCTGGAGGGCTGCAACGAGAACCTGATCCTCATCCGGCCCGACGCCGTCCTGGACATCCACCGGAGTTACCTCGACGCCGGGGCGGACGTCATCCAGACCGACACCTTCGGCGGCACGGCCATCGTGCTCGCCGAATACGGCCTCCAGGACCGCGTCCACGAGATCAACGAGACCGCCGCGCGCCTGGCTCGCCAGGCAGCGGATGAACACGCGACACCCAATCGCCCCCGCTTCGTCTACGGCTCCATGGGCCCCACCACCAGGGCCATCACCGTCACCGGCGGCGTCACATTCGACGAACTCATCCGGGCCTACCACGACCAGGCCGCGGGCCTCGTGGCCGGTGGCGTCGACCTCCTGTTCATGGAGACCTGCCAGGACACCCGCAACGTCAAGGCCGGCCTGATCGGCATCCGTCAACTCTTCGACGAACTCGGCCTCAGCGTCCCCGTCATCGTCTCCGGCACCGTCGAGCCGATGGGCACGATGCTCGCGGGCCAGGGCGTCGAGGCCTTTGCGACCTCCCTCATGCACGTCGACCTGTTCGCCATCGGCCTCAACTGCGCCACCGGCCCGGAGTTCATGACCGACCACATCCGCTCCCTTGCCGCCCTCACCGACCGCCCCGTCTCCTGCCTCCCCAACGCCGGCCTGCCCGACGAAGAGGGCCGCTACCGCGAGACCCCGGAGCAACTCGCCGCGGCCCTCGCGCGGTTCGTGGAGAGCGGGTGGCTCAACATCGTGGGCGGGTGCTGCGGCACGACCCCCGCGCACATCCGATGCCTCGCCGACCTGGTCAGCGGAAAACGCCCCCGCGTCCCGGCCAAACTGCGCCGCGCCCTCTTCTCCGGCATCGACTTCGTGGAGGCCAGCGACGACCAGCGCCCCCTGATCGTCGGCGAGCGGACCAACGAGGTCGGATCGCGCAAATTCAAGCGCCTGATCACCGAGGAGAAGTACGAGGAGGCCAGCGAGATCGCCCGGCAGCAGGTCAGAGGCGGCGCGCACATCATCGACGTGAACCTCCAGAACGCCGACCGGGACGAGCTTCGGGACATCGACCTCTTCTACGAGAGGCTGATCCGCAAGGTCAAAGCGCCGATCATGATCGACACCACCGACCCTGTGGCCGTCGAGCGGGCGCTCCGCTACTGCCAGGGCAAGTCCATCATCAACTCCGTCAACCTGGAGGACGGCCTGGAGAAGTTCGAGCGCATCGCGCCCCTCGCCCGGCTCTACGGCGCGGCCCTCATCGTCGGCTGCATCGACGAGGATAAACAACAGGCCCAGGCCATCACGCGGGGGCGCAAGCTCCAGATCGCCAGGCGCTCCCACAAACTCCTGACCGAAGACTTCGGCATCCCCCCTGAGGACATCCTCTTCGACCCCCTCGTCTTCCCCTGTGCCACCGGCGACCGGAACTACGTCGGCAGCGCCGTCGAGACCATCGAAGGGATAAGGCTGATCAAGCAGGAGCTGCCCGACACGAAGACCATCCTGGGCATCAGCAACGTCTCCTTCGGCCTCCCCGACGCCGGCCGCGAGGTCCTCAACTCCGTCTTCCTCTACCACTGCACGAAGGCCGGCCTCGACCTGGCCATCGTCAACTCAGAGAAGCTGGAGCGCTACGCGAGCATCCCGGAGGAGGAGCGCCGGCTGGCCGAGGACCTGCTCTACAACCGGGGCGACGACCCCGTCGCCGCCTTCGCCGCCCACTTCCGAACGGCCAGACGCCGCGCCCCCAAAAACGCCCAGGACCTCCCCCTCGACCAGAGACTCGCGAACTGCATCATCGAGGGGTCCAAAGAAGGCCTGATCGCGGACCTGAACCGCAAGCTGAAGGAGGCCAGGCCCCTCGACATCATCAACGGCCCCCTCATGGCCGGCATGGAGGAGGTGGGCCGCCTGTTCAACAACAACGAGCTGATCGTGGCCGAGGTCCTCCAGAGCGCCGAGGCCATGAAGGCCGCCGTCTCCCACCTCGAAAAGTTCATGGAGAAGAGCGAGACGAGCGTGCGCGGGAAAATCCTCCTCGCCACCGTCAAGGGCGACGTCCACGACATCGGCAAGAACCTGGTGGACATCATCCTGTCCAACAACGGCTACACCGTGATCAACCTCGGCATCAAGGTCCCCCCCGAGGTCCTCATCCAGGCCGCGCACGAGCACGCCCCCGACGCCGTCGGCCTGTCGGGCCTGCTCGTCAAGTCCGCCCAGCAGATGGCCGTCACCGCCGGCGACCTGAAGGAGGCCGGCATCTCCCTCCCCCTCCTCGTGGGCGGCGCGGCCCTGTCGGACCGGTTCACCCGCACGAAGATCGCCCCCGCCTACGCCGCGACCGTGGCCTACGCGAAGGACGCCATGGAGGGCCTGGACCTCCTCAACCGCCTGATGGACCCGGACGCCCGCGCGCAGCTTGAGGCGGAGCTGCGGGAGCGCGACCGGACCCTGACCGCGCCCCGTCCCGCCCCTCAGGAGGCCCCGGTCGTCACGCAACGCAGCAGGGCCATCTCCCTCGACCTCCCCATCCCCCCCGCGCCCGACCTGGACCGCCACGTCCTCGAACTCCCGGACCTGGACGAGGTCTGGAGCTACATCAACCCCCAGATGCTCTACGGCCGGCACATGGGCCTGAAGGGCCGCCTGCCCGAACTCCTCGCCGCCGGCGACAAAAAGGCCGTCGAACTGGAGAAGAACCTCGAAAAGGTGAAGTCCGAGTGCCGCGCGGGCCGCATGCGCGTCCGCGTCGTCCACCAGTTCTTCGAGGCCGGGCCGGACGGCAACCGCATCCATCTCTACGCAGTCCCCGGCGCGACGACGCCCGTCCACACCTTCGAGTTCCCCCGCGAGCGCAAACCCGACGGCCGGTGCCTGAGCGACCTGGTCCTCCCCCCCGCCCGCGGCGCGCGCGATCACATCGCCCTGTTCGTCACGACCGCCGGAGAGGGCATCCGCGAGCTGGCCGAGGAGGCCAAACAAAAGGGCGAGTACTTCCGCTCCCACGCCCTCCAGGCCCTCGCCCTGGAGACCGCCGAGGCCGCCGCCGAGTGGCTCCACGCGCGCCTCCGCGCCGCCTGGGGCTTCCCCGACCCATCTGATCTCAGCCGTCAGAGCCTCTTCCAGGCCCGCTACCGGGGCAAGCGCTACTCCTTCGGCTACCCCGCCTGCCCCGACCTGGAGTCCCAGGCCGGCCTCTTTCAACTCCTCCGTCCCGAGGAGATCGGCGTCCAGCTCACCGAGGGCTTTATGATGGACCCCGAGGCCAGCGTCTCCGCCCTCGTCTTCCACCACCCCGACGCGACCTACTTCTCCGTCGGGACGTGAGACATGAAAACCGACCACAGACCACAGACCACTGGTTCTGGTCTTGTGGTCTGTAGTCTGTGGTCTTGTGGTCCCATCTGCCTGAGGAGGTCCCCATGATCCTCGACTCCCACGCCTACTGCTTCCCCCCCGCCGATCACCCGGCCGGTCACGCCAGCGGCGCGGAGCACCTCCGGTGGGTGCAGGCCGCGCACGCCTGGCACCACCAGCCCGCCTGGCGCGTCCGCGACCGCGCCCCGGCCCCGTCCAGCATCCTGCACCCTGAAGGGGACTACGACCTCCCGAACCTCCCCGACGTGAGCTTCCGCGTGGACCACGCCCGCGGCCGGGTCGTCTGGACCGCCGACGGCGAGGACTGCACGAAGCAGTTCTATCCCCCCGACCTGCGCCACCTCGAATTCACCCCCCACAGCCTGATCGCCGAGATGGACTACGCCGGAGTGGACCTGGCCCTCCTCCACACGAACCCCTTCCTGGGCCGGGACAGCGCCTACCAGGCGGAGTGCGTCCGCCTCTACCCGGACCGCCTCCGCTCGATGGCCCCGGCCGACGAGTGGCGCATCCCGGCCGAGACCGACGCCGTCATCGCTGAACTCACCGCAGCCATCGCCCGGCACGGCCTCCACGCCGTCAAGTTCAACGCGCGCCTCGCGTACATCGGCAGGACCGACCCCTGGGACGACGGGGTCTACCGCCCCTTCTGGGAGGCCGCCGTCTCCCTGAAGGTCCCCATCTTCTTCACCCTCGGCGCGGGCAGGGCCGAGATCGCCGGGGGCAAAACCGTCGAAGACCTCCGCGCCGGGTACCTGAGCGAACAGCGCGTCCTCCTGCGATGGATGGAGCGCTATCCCCAGGCCGTCTGCAGCCTGACCCACGGCTTCCCCTGGCGCGCCTTTCTGGAGGGGGACCGCTCGGATGTACATTCGTTGCGCATCGTCCTGCCGGACGCCATCTGGGACCCCTTCAAAAACCCCAACTGCCACATGGAGGTCTGCTTCCCGGTGCGCATCGGCGACCTCTTCGACTTCCCCTACCGGGAGGTCTGGTCCGCCCTAAAAGACATGGCCGAACACATCGGCCCCGACCGCCTCCTCTGGGGCACGGACATGCCCTTCCAGAACCGCTTCTGCACCTACCGCCAGTCCCGCGCCTGGATCGAGAAGTACTGCGACTTCCTGGGCAAGGAGGACCTGCAAAAGATCATGGGCGGCACCGCCGCCCGCATCCTGGGGCTTTGAAAGGAGTATGCTTCATGCCACGCCATAACGACAACGACCTCGCGGCCATCCTCGACTCCGGCGACGCCTCCCTCTACGACGTGCAGACCGCCGCAGAGGGCCCGAGGGGAACCATCCCGCTCACCGAGGATTTGCTCCTCCACAGCCCCAGCGGGGACCTGTTCGGCCTCAGCCTGAACGCCGGCATGGGCTGGGACCCATCTGAACTGGACCGGAAGCAGTTCCTCATCCTGAGTACCCAGGGCGGCATCCGCGCCCCGGATGGGACCCCCATCGCCCTCGGCTACCACACCGGCCACTGGGAGGTGGGCCTGCTGATGCAGGCCGCCGCGCAGGAGATGAAGGCCCTCGGCGCCATCCCCTTCGCCGGGTTCTGCACCGACCCCTGCGACGGCCGCACCCAGGGCACGAAGGGCATGATGGACAGCCTCGCCTACCGGAACGACGCGGCCACGGTCCTCCGCCGGCTCATCCGCTCCCTCCCCACCCGACGGGGCGTGCTCGGCGTGGCCACCTGCGACAAGGGCCTCCCGGCAACGATGCTCGCCCTGGCCGGCACGCATGACCTCCCCTGCGTCCTGGTCCCCGGCGGCGTGACTCTCCCCCCTGTGGACGGCGAGGACGCGGGCAAGATCCAGACCATCGGCGCGCGCTTCGCCCACGGCGAGATCACCCTGGAGCAGGCGTCGGACCTCGGCTGCCGGGCCTGCGCCTCCCCCGGCGGCGGCTGCCAGTTCCTGGGCACCGCGGCCACGGCTCAGGTCGTGGGCGAGGCCCTCGGCCTCTCCCTCCCCCACACGGCCCTGGCCCCCTCCGGCCAGCCCATCTGGCTCGACATGGCCCGCCGCTCCGCCCGCGCCCTCCTCCGTCTTGAGACGCGCGGCCTCCGGATGAGGGACATCCTGACCGACGGCGCGATCCGCAACGCTATGGCCGTCCACGCCGCCTTCGGAGGCTCCACGAACCTCCTCCTCCACCTCCCGGCCGTGGCCTACGCCGCCGGACTCCGCCGGCCCACCGTGGACGACTGGAGCGCCGTCAACCGGAGCGTCCCCCGCCTCGTGGACGTCCTCCCGAACGGCCCGGCCAACCACCCCACCGTCCGCGTCTTTATGGCGGGCGGCGTGCCCGAGGTCATGCTCCACCTCCGCCGGCTCGGCCTGCTCGACGAGGCCTGCCTGACCGCCTCCGGCGAGCCCCTCGGAAAAATGCTCGACTGGTGGGATGCCTCCGAGCGCCGGACGAAACTCCGGGAGCGCCTCCGGCAACAGGACGGGATAGACCCGGACGGCGTCATCCTGGCCCCGGAGAAGGCCCGCGCCGCCGGACTGACGAGCACCGTGACCTTCCCATCCGGCAACCTGGCCCCGGAGGGGTCCGTCATCAAGAGCACGGCCATCGACCCTTCCGTCGTGGACCCCGACGGCGTCTACCGCAAGGTCGGCCCCGCCCGCGTCTTCACGCAGGAGCGCGCCGCCGTCGCGGCCCTCAAGAGCCGGGGCGAGGACCGGGTCAAACCCGGCGACGTCATCGTCCTGATCTGCCGCGGCCCGATGGGCGCGGGCATGGAGGAGACCTACCAGGTCACCTCCGCCCTCAAGCACCTCCCCTTCGGCAAGCACGTGGCCGTGCTCACCGACGCCCGCTTCTCCGGCGTCTCCACCGGCGCGTGCATCGGCCACATCGGCCCCGAGGCCCTCGCCGGCGGCCCCATCGGAAAGGTGCGCGACGGCGACACCATTCAGATCATCGTGGACCGCAACCGCCTAAAGGGGAGCGTGGACCTCATCGGCTGCGACGGCCGAACCTTCGGGCCGGAGGAGGGCGCAAAGGTCCTGGCCGCGCGCCCCCCCCGCCCCGACCTGGCCCCCGACCCCGACCTGCCCGACGACACCCGCCTCTGGGCCGCGCTCCAGCGCCTCGGCGGGGGCACCTGGGGCGGGTGCGTCTACGACGTGGACAAGATCATTGAAGCGCTGAACGGGAAGTGACCCTTCCATCTCCTCCCAAAACAGAAGGGGCGACGCTTGTGCGCCGCCCCTTTCATTTTTCATAGGCTTCAGGTGTGCCGCTACAAAGTTTCGGATGTTGCTATGGGTTCATAGCGCAAAATCATGATCTGATCTGGGCGCAGACCGAGCGATTCGTACGTGCGACCTTCTCGGTCGCAGAATTCGACCTCAAATGCTGCCCCATCCGCCAGGATTTCAACCACCGTGCCCACCTGACCACGCCGGAGATTATATTCGGGCAGATCCACCGTAAGAGCTACTACATCAAGGAGTTTAATGTCATTCATCGTTTACCCCCTCTCGGTTTCATAAGGGATAACAGGAGGTCAGCTTGGGTATATCTGTCTCATGTTCGATAATCCATCCGCTCCGAACCATAGCCTTTCTACTTCGCCATTCGAACATAAAATCAACGCAATAGCGTTGCCCATAACTATCTCGTCGCCGCAATTGAGCATCGTGCGTCTTGACTACCTGTAACAGCGCCTCGCGTAAATCTTCGGCATCATCATAAGTCATACCCAGCGCCGCCGCAAACATACGCGCTTTGTGCTTACCCTCACCGTGCGTCGGGTTGAGACAATAATCGCGCAACTTGCGTATATCCACAACGGCGTTTTCAGCGTTTGGGATGGTCATAATTTTTGCCGGTCGGCCTTTACATCCAGCAACACGTTTGCCGCCTCAAACGATTCGTAGGGCGACCAGATCGAATATGACTCAGGAAGCAGGACAAACACGTCCACCGACTCCCCGCACGAAAGTTGAGGGTCCGCCATCTCAATCTTTCCTCCCGGAAGGACAGTTGCTTTTAGGTGTAAAGCGGGTTGCATGTAGAGCCTCCTTGAAGAACGCGCTTCATGACCTGTCCGAAGTGTCTATGTACTGAATGCTCTATAATGATACATCAGTGGCGCTTATCTGTCAAGAAAGACCTACCCTGCCTTTACGCGCCATCACCTTCTGATTTCAAAAATGCCATCCCCGTCGCCTCGCCCTCCTCGATGGCGATCTCCATCGCCCGCCTAGCTTTCCAGTGTGCGGTGTATGATTGCTCAGTGAGAGAACAGGTTTCGGTTGGTCAGTAACGGGGAGCCTCCATCTTTAAGTATGCTGGCTTCTTCCCACCTTCGGAGAAGAAGAGTGCCCTATACTTATCCATCTGTTTGATCCGGTCTATAAGGGCGCGCTCCTGATCAGACGCGCTAACATTTCGGACAAGAGCCCTGGCATCCTGATCCGTCAGGCGCAGAACGAGATAGTTGGCAATAAGGGAAAATAACTTAACATCAAAATCCCTCGTCTGCTGAGAAGCCAAGACAAGACCGAGGCCATACTTCCTGCATTCTTGGGCCATGGTGGGGATCAGTTTCAATCGCGCAGCTCGATGCGCCTCATCGAAAACGATGAAGTGGCTGATGCTATTCTGTGGTTTACGATAAAACATCTCTTTGTAAAATCCATATAGCAGTAGGGAAGCAAAAGCGCGTTGTAGGTTTTCGTTCTGCGTTGAGTGGATACGAATGATAACCGGTTGGCTGCTTTCCCAAAGGCTGCCTCGATCCGTGCCTGTCTGGAAGAATCCATAGTCTTCTAATTCTTGAAGACGTGCCATCAGCGTCATTAGCCCTCGGTTCTTCGGCTGGTAGTCCAGGAGAACGTTAACATGGAAAAACTGGTGTAAAATCGGCATATTTGAGTCCAAACCTTGCGAAAGGAGGACTCCAATGACGCCGACTACGCCAGTTGAGACCAAATATACGAAGT
>Ga0114945_10000009_pt1 | contig 99187 bp, 91 predicted proteins | sample OV2TP3_FD_87194 | JGI IMG/M metagenome (GOLD analysis project Ga0114945, IMG submission 87194) | Hot spring microbial communities from Beatty, Nevada to study Microbial Dark Matter (Phase II) - OV2 TP3 | ecosystem: Environmental > Aquatic > Thermal springs > Hot (42-90C) | place: USA: Beatty... | reverse complement strand
CGGAGCTTTTTTCTTGTACTCCTCCTTGGTCAATGCCTTGGTCAGATCCACAGTTTCAAGCATCGCTCCCTCCTTGGAGGACAGCTCCCGCCGCCTCGTCCACAAGCCATGTCGGCCGCTCCGAACCGGGTTGGACCAATTTTGCCGGGTACTGCTCGGATGAGGCCGACCCATAGAGAACTTCCTGGAGCGCAGCCGTCTTGTCCACACCCGTGACCATAAAGACAACATGTCGCGCGCCATTCAGCACGGGGACCGTCAGGGTGAGCCGGCGTGGGGGAGGCTTCGGAGCATCGGTCACCGGCGTGACCCACCGCTTCTGTTCCCTGAGAGCCGGATTTCCCGGAAAGAGCGACGCCGTGTGCCCGTCTGGTCCCATCCCCAGCAACACCAAGTCGAATTGCGGAATGCGTTCCCCGAAGACAGACCGCAGTTCACGCTCGTAAGCTGCCGCCGCGGCCTCCAGATCGCCCATCTCGGCCTTCATCCGATGGATTCCCCCATCCGAAAGACTCAAAGGACGGAACAAGGCCTCGTTGGCCGTGCGGAAGTTGCTGTCCGGATGATCCGGCGGCACGGCCCGTTCGTCTCCGAAAAAGAAGGAAACGGTCTCCCAGTTCACCCGACTCCGGTACTCCGGCGAGGCCAGCAACGCGTACAAGACCTTCGGGGTGTTCCCGCCGGCCAATGCCGCACGGAACGGTCGTTGTTCCTCTCGGGCCCGTGCGGCGAGGTTGACGAACACCTCTGCCGCCGCGCGAGCCACCGCAGCCGTATCCTTCAAGACCTGCAATTGATAGTGTATGGCCAACGTCTTCCTGCGTTTAGACGAGCAAGAGCCCGGCTCCGCGTGCCTTCCGCCATGCCGCTGACCGGAGCATGGCGTCAAACCCTCGCGCACCGCCATAGGGATAACGGGCCCGGACATCCTTAAGTAATGGGTAGCCTTCGCCCCGTTTGTCTCGGGTCGGGGTCGCGCTTCGAAGCAAGCCCGTAAGCCAGACCGCCCGATCCACTGGAAGCAGCAATTGGGAATCTTCCGTCCGATTGGGGAGAATGACTCGACGACGATCTCGCCCGTACGACTCGATGACCGGCTCGCCCCCAATCCACACGAATCGCCGTTCCGCCTCTGGATCGTCCTTTAATGGTTGTGTTGATAGGGCGCGGGCGATGAGGTCACGCGGCACCCGCGGCCGCGGCAGCGGACGCGCAAACCACCTGCGGACATCGGCGTCCAATCCCATCCCATGCATGTAGTTGAACACGGCCGTTCTCAGGCCCTCTCCAAGCCACCCGGTATCGCCCCCGAGCAGGTCTTCGTGCGTCAAGTCGTTCTCCGCAAACCCGCCGAAGCCTGGTCCGGTGATCCGAATCCCGTGCGCGAGCGGGTCAAGCCCGATCGGGCTGTGGGCGGTCGCCACGAACCGATGCCAGAAGGCCGACTGGAGCAGGCCCTGCGCGAACAGTTGGCGCACACGCTCTAGGCTCTCGACGGTCTCCAGGACCGTCTCACCGGGAAAGCCGTACATGAGGTACGCATGCACCATGATGCCGGCCTCTGTGAACGCCGCCGCCACGCGGGCCGCCTGGGCAACCGTGATGCCTTTCTTCATGGCCTCCAGCAGCCGATCAGACGCCGCCTCCAACCCGCCGCTGACCGCAATGCATCCGGACGCAGCCAAGAGCCGGCAGAGGTCCGGGGTGAAGGCCTGCTCGAAGCGGATGTTCCCCCACCACGTGATGGTCAGCCCGCGTTCCAGCAAGATCAGCGTTAGTCCCTTGAGCCCGGCCGGCGGCGCTGCTTCGTCCACGAAGTGAAATCCGCTCTGCCCGGTCTCGGCGATCAACGCTTCAATGCGGTCAGCCAGGACCTCGCTCGCGGTGGCCTCATAACGGCCGATGTAGTCCAATCCCACGTCGCAGAACGTGCACTGTTTCCAGTAGCACCCGTGAGCGACCGTCAGCTTGTTCCAGCGTCCGTCCGACCACAGCCGATGCATCGGGTTCAGGATTTCCAGAACCGAAAGGTACTGCGTTATCGGCAATCCGGTGTAGGTCGGGATGCCAAGATCAGCCTGACCGAAGTCGTGCTCGCGCGCGCCGTCGCGCCAGACCACCCGGTCGTCGGCCCGCACAAACGTCCTTCGCAGTTCGGCCTCGTCGCGCTTCCCGGACAAGTGTTCCAGGAGACAGAGCAGCGGGCGCTCGCCGTCATCCAGCGTCACGTAGTCCACATAATCGAACAGACGCGGGTCCCGCAGCCCCCGGAGCTCCGTATTGACATAGCCGCCGCCCATGACAATCCGCGCAGAGGGACGGTGCGACTTCAGCGTCCGAGCGATCCGGAGCGCTCCGTAAAGGTTCCCGGGAAAGGGAACGGTCAGCCCGACCAGCGTCGGATCCGTCGCGTCCACATGGCGCCACAGAGCTTCATTCATCAGCTCATCGGTCAGGCTCGGCGGCTCGGCAAGCGCGTGCGCCAGCACATCGAAGGAGGTGGCCGCCGTGCCCACCCGCTCGGCATACCGGCCCAGTGCAAACTGCGGCGCCACCGTCTCGCGGACAAGGTCGGCCAGATCCTCCAGATAGAGCGTGGCCAAGTACCGAGCGCGGTCCGTCGTGCCGAGGGTTCCGAAAGCACGCTCCTGGTCGGCCATGACCGCAAACCGGGGGCCCCGCGGCAAGAACCCACCCTGGCATATCCGTGGAGCCAGCGTCGGGTCAGTCCCCTGCAGAAACCGGACGACGGCGTCTATCGAGTCGAGGTAGGCGCGCGCCAGCGCCAGCATCTGCTTCGCTTCGGCCGGGATCTCATCCGGCTTCTCTCGAAGGCGGTCGAACACCTGCGAAAGCCCTAGGCGGGAGAAAAGAGACAACACCATCTCGATCCCGACATCCGCCTGGTGCACGACACCCGCCCATCCCGACCCCGCCGTAACGGGGTCATTACCCACCGCATACCCGCGTGCCCTGAGGAAGCCCGTTAAGTATGCGGTCGAGGGGTAGGGCGTATTGAGCTGGGTCAGAGGCGGGACTACGAGAAGCAGGCGAGGGGCGCTCATGACGCGGCTCTGGTTTCTTGAACACCGACGGCGGTGAAAAGATCCTGACGTTCTTTGGGCGAGAGATACCGCCACTGCCCCGGCGGTAGAGCTCCCAGCCGGATCTGCATAATCCTGACACGGACAAGCCGGAGCACGCGGTAGCCTAAGGCCTGGCACATGCGGCGAATTTGGCGGTTGCGTCCTTCCGTCAGCGTGATCATGAACGCGGCGGCGTCCACGCGCTTGGCGCGGCAGGGCCTTGTCTTTTTGCCCAGAACCACGACTCCCTTCTCCAGGCGCTCCAGGAAGGCCGGCGGGTAAGGCCGGTCCACCGTCACTTCGTATTCTCGTTCATGTCCGAACTCGGTCCGTAGGATGCGGTTGACGATCTCCCCGTCGTTGGTCAGCAGAATCAGCCCAGACGAGTCCTTGTCCAGCCTGCCGACGGGAAAGATGCGCTCGGGATAGCCGACCGCGTGGAGGATGTTGCCGGCCACATGCAACTCCGTCGTACAGGTCACCCCGACCGGCTTGTGGTAAGCGAGGTACACCGGGCGAGGGTTTTGATTCAACACACGCCCGTCCAGAGTCACCACGTCCTCGTCCGTTACCTGATCCCCCAGCACGGCGACTCGCCCGTTGAGTCGGACGCGGCCTTCTTCAATCATCCGATCGGCGACCCGTCGGGAACAGAACCCCTGCTCGGTAAAGTATTTGTTGATGCGCAGTGAAGTCATCTTCTACCCATGCAACTCCTCCCCCCACCCTCCCCTCCCCCTCGAGGGGGGAGGGCAAGGGAGGGGGTGGACATCTCCTCGTCGTTCAATTCCGAGTGGAGCGCACGCAGAACGCCGGCCTCCCTGGTTGCCTCCTCCACAAGATCCGGCGCCACGTCGCCCACGAAAGCCACCCACCGTTCCAATTTCACATAGAAAAAGTCGTACGGTTCCGTGACGGGACGAGGCTGTTTGAACCAGAACCGGACAAAGTCCCCCCCGGAAATACCTCCCTCTTCCAACTTCTTCCAGATCGCCGGAAACAGGTCCGCAAGGTCTCCTCCCCAATGTAGAAGTTCATTCGGCAGGTAGTGATTAGTGTAACGTGCGAGCCCTTCACTATCCACGCCCCAGGCATATGGAGCGAGGGCACTCGTCCCCAATGGCTCTTGCCCGGAGACTACATGAGCATAGGTTTGGTAGAGATGGGGGAGGTCATCATGACGCCCCTCACCCGTACTCTCTCCCCTAAGGGGAAAGGATATGGGTGAGGGGGAAAAGGTCACCTGGCTCGCCACGTTCTCCCGCAATCGTCCGAATTCTTCGACGCTCAAAGGGATCGCTTTGGTATCCACTTCAAGAGCGATCCCTTTAAGCGAGGTCAGGCCGGGATGGGCCAGAACCTGTCGGAGCAGATCGAACAGCACGGCCGGTACCGGGGCAGCGTGAGCATCAACCCAACACGGGAGCGTCCCCGACGAACTATTCCCCCTGGCGCCATCGGCAACTCCGAGGCCGGCGAGATGAATCTGAACCACGCGGTCGAGCGGGAAAGCGTCCAGAAAATCCGTCGCGAAAGCTTCCAGGCTACGGAAGCGGCGGCGCTCGCGGTACCACCAGACCGTCCAGAGATGCCCGATATCGAGGACCAGTCCGCAGGGACACGTTTCAAGAATACGAGCAAAGAATTCCGAGACGGTGAGATCTCCGAATGCAAAATAGGTCAGCGGGGGCAGCTCGAGGAGCAAGAGAGGCACGGAGTCCGCTTGGTCCTGCTGCGCGTACCGTTCATCCAATTCCACCTGGGCCGCGACGGCATTGGCCGCCGTCGTCCGCGCCGCGGCATCCGTGAACAAGGGCGGAAGGTAGGTCCCGAAAGAATACCCGCCGAACTGCTTGGCGGCGCATTCGTGGTTGACCCACCCGGCGCCGATCGCCTCCGCATGCCGGGCAATCGTTTCGATCGCATCGGTCCATGGATACTTGGACTGAAGCTCCGGCTCGGTCAGCCATAATCCTTCCGCATGGTAGGCCAGAGGGACTTCCGGCAGGGCCGCTCGAATGCGCGTCAACTCCGGAGTCGGCGCTTTGAAGATTTCCAGGTAATCGGGGCGCGTTCCGGCCCGATCGAGCGCCTGATGCAGTTCGAGGAGGTCGGGAGAATAGGCATCCACGGACAACCCGATCCCATGAACCGGAATGCGGACTGCCCGCGCCAAAAACTCATTTACAGAAGAGCCCATAGCAGGGCAGTGTATGCCGAACAGGGAGAGATTTCAAACGGGTCAGGTGAAGAGCAGCTCGCTGAACTCGGACATGAAGCCGTAGTAGAGGGGGGCGAAATGCTTGAGGCTGTCGGGGCTGTTCTCCTTCAATTTCTTGAAAAAGAAGACCTGCTGGCGGGGCTCCATCTGCTCGAGCAGCTTCGACAGGTTCGCCATCGTGTAGCTGCCGGACGGGACGCTCAGCACGTAATGGACCAACCGTTCTGCGAACTGGTCGGCCACGTACGGGCTCGAGATCAGCCCTTCCGGGATCTTGCCGCTCGCCAGCATCTCCTGAAACGGCACCGCCTGAGCCGCAAACGGGACCGAGGGAGGATTCGAATCCGGCACCGCGACCTCCTCGTCACTGTGAAGGCGCCCCACAACACGTCCACTCTACAAAAGGGTCGCCCTAGAATCAAGTACTAGGTCAGAACATCTCCTAATCCCGCCACAGGGCGATGCCGCCCAGCAATCCAGCCACGTTGGAGACGATTTTGACGCTGGCCGGCAAGGGAATGGTGATTCGCTGCGCGTTTCCGCCGCCGATGTAGAGGTGATCGTAGTTGAACGTACGCTCAAGGGTTTGGATGGCTTTCGCCAAGCGGTTGTTCCATTTTTTCTTCCCGATTTTTTTGCGCGCGGCATCGCCCAGTTTTTCCTCGTAGGTTTGGCCCTTCTGAAACGGGTGATGCGCGATCTCCAGATTCGGGACCAGCCTGCCGTCCACAAACAACGCGGAGCCGAACCCCGTGCCGAGCGTGATGACGAGTTCGACCCCGTGCCCCTCGATCGCGCCGAAGCCCTGCACGTCGGCATCATTGGCGATCCGGGCGGGCTTGCCGAGCTTCTTCACCAGGGCCTCGGCCAAGTGAAAACCGCGCCACCTCGGATCGAGATTCGGCGCGGTCACGGCGACTCCGCGACAGACCACGCCGGGAAACCCGACCGACACCCGGTCATACTCCCCCTGCGCTTTCGCCAGTCCGGCGATCGCAGCGATGATTGCGGCCGGCGTGGCCGGCCGAGGGGTTTTGACCCGTACCCGTTCCGTCAACGGTTTACCGTTTCCGTCCAGTGTAATGATCTTGATGCCGGTCCCGCCGATGTCCACGGCAAGGGTCCGCACCGAATTGGAGGGACGGCCTCCAGGTTTCTTAGCGGTCATGGCTGCCCCCTTTGAAAGCGGCGGGAGTATAACACACGACCGGGGCACTCTCAATCGGCGCACGGCAGTGGTTCGCACACGGATTTCGCGGTGGCATTCCCACCGACGCTTGTGTAGAATGCTGCGACTTCAGCGATTAGATAGGGAGGCAGGCATGTCCTTCGTAGTCCCATCCTTCTTACGCCGCACCGTAGCCGTCGTACTCCTCGTCGGCATCGTGGCTGCCGTGGAGACCCTGGCCGCGGGGCCTCCGGCCAAGGCCGAGAACGTCGTGATCATCACGGTGGACGGCTTGCGGCCGGATGCTCTGAAGCACGCCAAGGTCCCGAACCTGGAGAGCCTCATCAAGCGCGGGGCCTCGACGATGAAGGCCCAGACCGTCACGCCCAGTCTGACCCTTCCCGCCCACACCTCCATGCTGACGGGACTGACGGTCGAACAGCACGGCGTGGATTGGAACGACTACGAGCCTCAGCGGGGCTACCTCAAGTCTCCGACCGTCATTGAGCTCGCCTCCTTTTATGGCCGCAAGTGGGCGGCGGTCTTCCTCAACAAGCAAAAGCTCCTGCATCTCGCCAAACCGGATCTCCGGATGGACCTGACCGCCTGCAGTATCGATGAGCCGGGCTGCAACGCGAAGAAAATCGCATCGGACGTGATCGCGTACTATAAACATGTCGCTCGCGACCCCAAGCCTTCTTTGTTCATCATACACCTGGCGGATGCGGACTTGGCCGGGCATGCCAAAGGGTGGATGAGCAAATCCTACCTGCAGGCCGTAGAGGCCTGCGACCGGGCGATCGGGACGATCCTCAAGGGCTTTCAGGAACTCGGCCTTTACGAGCAGACGACGTTCATCGTCACGGCCGACCATGGCGGACACGACATGACCCATGGGACCTCTTCGCCGGAGGATATGACGATCCCCTGGATCGTCGCCGGCCCTGGAATTAAACCCGGATATGAGATCAAGCGCTCGGTGTCGCTCCTCGACACTCCGGCCACGATCATGCAGGCCTTGGGATTAAAGGATTACTACGTGGAGTGGAGCAGCCGATCAGTGGATGAGATTTTTGAGGAGAGAGCGGCGCCGACGGCCATCCCCTCGGCAGGAACCGACACGCCTAATCAATGATGTACTTCATGGGGTCCACGGCGGACCCATTGACCTCGACTTCGTAATGCAGGTGGGGGCCGGTGGAAAGACCGCTGTTACCGACCTCCCCGAGAACATCGCCGCGCTTGACGTGCTGGCCAGGGTGCACCTTCACCTTGGCCAGATGCCCGTAGGTCGTCTTATACCCATGGCCGTGGGACACCACCACCATGTTGCCCAGACTCTTTTCGGGACCGGCCGTGATAACGGTCCCGACCGCCGATGAGATCACCGCCGTATGCATCGGTGCCGAGATATCCACTCCGCCGTGCAGCGTGTCCATGCCCGTGAAGGGGGACACGCGCTGCCCGAACCCGGAGGAGACCCAGCCGCGCACCGGCCAGATCGAAGGCGTCGCGGCCCATTGCACCCGCTTATCGCCGACGATCCCGGTCAACTCCACCAGATACCGCTCCTGATGCACGGCCTCGTCTTTGAGCCAGACGAGTTTCTGCTCCAATTGCGTGGCGATTTCCAACAAGGTATCCCGTTCGCCGCCGAGACCGCCCGGCACGGTAGGGGAGACTCTCGATTCTTCCTTTCCGCCGAGCCCCGGCAGTGACGGCGACGGTTTCGGCGGATCGAGCCCCAGCATCACCCGAAGCCGAACATTCACCTCGCGCATGCTCGACAATTGCTTGCGGAGGTCCTCCATCGCCAATGAGAGGGCGCCGGCCTTTTGGCGGCGCTGAATCGCCTCGGACCGCAAGGCCTGAAGTTCCCAGATCTCTCCGCTCTGAGTCACAAATTGCACAAGGAAGGCGATTTCCAGGGCCGCCGCCACCAGGAGGGACACGAGAAGGATCACGACGGTCCGCCGTCTGATGCTGAAACGACGCGGGTGCGAGGTCGACCCTGGAAAAACGACGATCTGATATTCGTGGTCCGACTTACTCATCCGACATAGGCTCCCAAAGTCGGGGCTATTGACTACCACAGCCCCCCGGGGATTGTCAATATAAACGAAGGAACCCCCCTAGGATATGGGTCGTAGCGGGAAGTCACGTCGTCACATCGGAGATCCACTGGAGGTAGGCGGCGCTGCCTTCCACTATCGGGAGGGCGATAATCTCAGGCACGCTGTAACTGTGGAGCGTCTTGACGGTGCCCGCCAATTCACGAAACCGGCTGCGCCTCGATTTGACGACCAGCAGCACTTCGTCCTCTTGAGAAAGTTTTCCCTCCCACGTAAACAAGGAACGGACCTTGGGCACAATGTTGGCGCACGCGGCCAGTCGATCCTCAACCAGTCGGCGAGCGATCTTGTCGGCCTCTTCGCGAGAAGCCACGGTGATCAGGACCACAATCGCCTCGCCGCCCGCCCTCACTTGGTCCGTATCCATTCCTCCCCCTCCACGGTCTCCGGTCTCTCGGGTGATATGACGTTACATGGAATGCGCCGAGGGGTCAATCCAGACATGCGTGACTCGGCCTGTTGACAGCAGAAGAAAGGGCCGGCAATACTATCAGCCGGGAGGCCAAGAGCAACCATGAGCATAACCATTACGCCTCAGGAGTTGAAGCAAAAGATGGATAAGGGCGAGAAGATCGTCCTGATCGACGTGCGGGAACCTTGGGAATACAACATCTGCAAGATCCAAGGGGCCACCTTGATCCCGCTCGGCACCTTGGGATCCGAGTACAAAAAACTCGATCCCCAGGCCGAGACCGTGATGCACTGCCACATGGGGATGCGGAGCATGGATGCGACGCAGTTCCTGCTGCAACAGGGGTTCAAGAACGTGAAAAACCTGACGGGAGGAATTGAAGCGTGGTCCACACAGGTGGACCCGTCGGTGCCGAGATACTAGGATAATTCGGACTAGCGGAGACTGCTCGTTCGACGATAGTACTCGAGGGTGCGGGCCAGCCCGTCTTTCAGCGAGACCTTCGGCTCCCAGTCCAACTCGCGATGGAGCCTCGTGGAGTTCAGCGAGATCCTCAACTGCTCGCCTTTCTTGGCTGGCCCGTGGACCTCGCGGACTGAGGGGTTGGTGAGCCCGGCCAGGATGCCGAAGAGTTCGTTGATGCTCGTTTCTTTTCCCGTCCCGACGTTATAGACCCCGCGGGCTGTTTTTCCCAAAGCCGCCACGTTGGCCTCCACCACATCGTCCACATAGATGAAGTCGCGCGTTTGCCGTCCGTTACCGTTGATGATCGGTTGGTCCCCCAGCAACATCTTCTGTGCGAAGATACCCACCACCCCAGCCTCGCCGTGCGGGTCCTGGCGCGGCCCGTAGACGTTGGCGTATCGCAAGCTCACGAACTCCAATCCGCCGGCATCGTGGAAATACCGCAGGTATTCGTCGCCCACCGCCTTACTGATACCGTATGGAGACAAGGGCCGCGTCACCTGAGATTCGGACACCGGCAGGTCGTCGGTCTCCCCGTACACTGCTCCCCCGGAGGAGGCAAAAATGACCTTGCGGACGCCATACTTGACGGCGAGTTGCAGGACGTTCAGCGTTCCCAGGATATTGCTCTCAGCATCGAAGATCGGGTCTTGCACGGAGCGGCGCACATCCATTTGCGCCGCATGGTGACAGACAATGGCCGGCCGCTCTCGGCGAAAGACCCGTTCCATCCACCGCCCCCTGATGTCGGCCCGGTAAAATCTGGCCGCGCGATTGACGTTCCGGCGCTTACCGGTCGAGAGGTTGTCGGCGACGACGACCTCGTAGCCTTCCTGGACGAACCGATCCACAACGTGCGACCCGATGAACCCCGCCCCTCCCGTCACCAAAATCTTCACAAGCCGCCGGCCCTCGATGCGCCTTCCGCACGGTACCACCGGACGAAGGCCATAATGCCGTCTTTTACCGCCGTCCGAGGCGCATACCCCAGCAGACTCACGGCCTTACCGATGTCGGCGAAGGTGACCGGGACATCCCCCGGCTGTGCGGGACGCCATTCGATGTGGGCCGATTTGCCCAAGGCCGCTTCAATCAACCGAATGACCTCCAGAAGTTCCACGACGCGGGATTCGCCCAGGTTGATCACCTCGAAGGTGTGCGGGCGGTCGAGGATCGCTAGGACACCCGCGACGACGTCGTCAATATAGGTAAAATCACGGCGCGCGGTCCCATCCCCGAACACCAACACGGGTTCCCCCTGCTCGATGCGATGAACGAATTGGTGGATGGCCATCTCGGGTCGCTGCCGCGGCCCGTACACGGTGAAAAACCGCGCGCAGGTGATGGGGATCCCGTACAGGGACGCATAGGTCCGGCACAGGTATTCGCCGGCGATCTTGGTCGCGGCGTACGGCGAAATCGGCTGCAGAGCGCTCTCCGTCTCGCGGAAGGGAATCCGCTCGCAGGCCCCGTACACCGACGAAGAAGAGGCGAAGACGAAGTTGCGGATCCCGCGATCCCGGCAGGCCTCCAGAAGCTGGAGGGTCCCCCGCACATTGACCTCTTCATACGGCAGAGGGGCCTGCAATGATGGCCGGACGCCTGCTCGGGCGGCCGCATGAAAGACCCTGGCGATCCGCCGGCCCTCAAAGACCCGCCTGAGCGCAGCAGGATCCCTGATATCGCCTTCGATCAGGGTAAACCGCTCGGAGCGGAGAGCGGCTGCAAGGTTTCGACGCTTGACCGCCGGATCGTAAAAGTCATCGAAGTTGTCCAGACAGACGACCGCATCGCCCCGCGCTATCAAAGCATCAATCACGTGCGACCCAATGAAACCGGCGCCACCCGTAACGAGGACCGTCCCGCCGTCGTCGTTCAAACGCCCCGGCATTTGACCCTCGATCTTTTCCCCACAGGCCTTGCCCGCAGCCTTGCCGTCATGGACGCCGGCGTAATCTGATCAGGTACTCGATATTGCCCTTCTGCCCGGTGATGGGGGACGGCATCGCGCCCTCCCACGACCAGCCCTGATCTTGCACGGTGTGACGGACCGCCTGGACGGCTTCCCGGCGAAGTCCGTCGTCCCTTACGATTCCGCCCTTGCCGACTTTTCCTTTCCCCACTTCGAACTGTGGCTTCAGCAAGGCCACTACCTGGCCTTCGGGATCCATGCAGGCCCTGACGGCAGGTAGAACCAGTGTGAGCGAGATAAAGGAGACGTCTATGGTGGCTAAGCGGACCGGCTCGCCGATCCGCGCCGGGTCCAAGTACCGGGCGTTGCACCTGTCGATGACCACCACCCGGGGATCTTGGCGCAAACGCCACGCGAGCTGCCCATAACCGACATCAACGGCATAGACCCTGGCCGCGCCGCGCTGGAGGAGGCAGTCCGTGAAGCCCCCCGTGGAAGCCCCCACGTCAAGGACTGCCATCCCCTTGGGATTGATACCGAAGGCGTCCAAGGCCGCCGCCAGTTTGAGGCCGCCGCGCCCGACGAAGGGATGTCCCGGTCCGGCCACTTCGATGGGGACTCCCGGGGGAACCGGCTGAGCGGTCCGTTCGACCACGTGGCCGCCCACGCTGACGGCGCCGGCCAGGATCAGCCCCTGGGCACGCTGACGGCTCTCGGCGAGCCCGCGCTGGACCATGGCTACATCGAGGCGCTCGGTCGGCTCGGTCGTCCTCCGGGTCGCCATCGAGGCCCCGTCAGTCTTCACCCTCGCCGCCGTCTCCACCCGACCCCGCGCGATCTTCCAATTCAAATGGACGGCTCCGTTTCTTGCCGTCCTTCTCCTTCACAAGGATTTCCACCTTGCGCTCGGCGTCCTCCAGCATCTTGAGGCAGGTTTTGGAGAGCCTAATCCCCTCCTCGAAGATGCGCATGGAGTCTTCCAGCGGCATTTCGCCACGCTCCAACTCGGCAACGATCGCCTCCAGACGGGCGAGCGCTTCTTCAAATTTTACGGTCGCCACACAATCACCAGAGTATTCCGACTACCTCAACTTCCAGGCGCATTATACGCCGTCAGGCCCACGAATCAACTCGTCCGCAAGTCTTCACCGGCGCGCCGCACTTCACAAATCAGCTCGCCTGAAGCCAGCCGCACGTGAATGCCGTCGCCTGGAGCCACGTCGGCGGCAGCCCTGAGCAGCGTCATGTCGGGCCACCGCCGAGTAATGCTGTACCCGCGTCCGAGGATGGCCAAGGGACTCAGGGAATGAAGCGTGTCGGCGACCGCCAGGAGCGACCGCCGTCCGAGCGCCAGCGCAACTCGGATTCGCTGTTCCAGTCGCGTCCGCAGTTGCGGCAGCATCGCCAATTCCTGTCGGATCCGATGGACCGGGCTCTGCAGCAACACATCATGTCTGAGGGCCTCGACCGCCGTCCGCACCTCCCGGACTTTTGACGCAAGCGCCATTCGCAATCGCATTTCAAGATCGTCCCTCCGCAGCATGGCCCGCTCGACAAGCGCGGCGGGGTCGAGAAGGGCCCGCCGCTCAGCCTCGACGCATTTGCGGCGATCCCGTACCCCCACCCGCACAGCCTGCACGGCCCGCTCCCAGAACCCCTGTAGGTGTTTCAGAAGTTCCTGCTGGTCCCGAACCACCAGCACGGCTGCCGCCGACGGAGTGGGCGCGCGCAGGTCGGCCACGAAGTCGGCGATCGTGTAGTCCGTCTCGTGGCCGACAGCCGAAACGATAGGGATGCGGGAGCTGGCGATGGCCCACGCCACGACTTCTTCGTTAAAGGCCCAGAGGTCCTCGAGGGACCCTCCGCCACGCCCCACGATCAGGACATCCAGTCCACCAGCATCATTCAGTTCGGCAATGGCCTTGGCAATCTCCTCGGCAGCTCCTTCCCCCTGGACCGGGACGGGGTTCAATACAATCTGCACGCCGGGAAATCGTTTGTGGGCGACTTGAATGATGTCCCGAATCGCCGCCCCGGTCGGAGATGTCACGACGCCGATCCGGCGCGGGAAGAACGGGAGAGCCCGTTTGCGGGCGGGATTGAACAGGCCTTCGGCAGCCAGACGCTCCTTCAGTTGCTCGAAAGCCAATTGGAGGGCTCCGACGCCCTTGGGTTCCGCATACTCCACGATCATCTGGTAGTCGCCCCGCGGTTCATAGACCGTGATTCGGCCCCGGCATATCAAATGGATCCCGTCCTCCAGCGCGAATCGCAAGAATCGGCCGGCCGACCGGAACAGGACGGCCCTGAGCTGGCTGGCAGAATCCTTGAGCGTGAAATACACATGCCCGGAGGACGGCACCCGGAGATTCGATACCTCGCCCTCCACCCAGACATCGCCAAAGGTTGTCTCGATATGAGTCCGGAGAAGGGTGGTTAAGTCGGAGACAGTGAGGATGGTTCTCGGGGGTGGGCCGTCGGTCGGCATCCCGTCAGTCCTGAAGACGCAGGCGCTCGATTGAAACGGCCTTTCCGACGGTCGTGTCCACCTCCAGCAGTACGGCTGAGAAGACGCACGGACCAGCAGCCACCTCGAAACGACGAGGCATCTGGGTGAGAAACTTCTCGATGGCGATTTCCTTCTTGATTCCGATGACGGACTCAGTCGGCCCGGTCATCCCGATTTCGGTCAGATAGGCGGTGCCCTTGGGGAGGATCCTTTCGTCCGCCGTCTGGACGTGCGTGTGCGTCCCGAACACTCCGCTCACTTCCCCGTCCAAATACCACCCCATCGCCATCTTCTCCGAGGTGGCCTCGGCGTGCATGTCGACGATGACGGCGCGCGCCTCCCGTCGAAGCGCTTCAACCTCGTGCCGGCCGACCCGGAACGGACAATCCAAGATGGGCATGGACACACGCCCCATCAATTGCAGCACCCCGACCTTCTCGCCCGATGCCGTCGTCACGACCACGCCCCCTTTTCCGGGAACCCCCTTCGGGTAATTGGCCGGACGCAGCAGGCGTGGCTCGTCCTTGATGTAATCAATGATCTCCTTCTTATCCCAGATGTGATTGCCGCTCGTGAGGACATGCACGCCCACCTTGAACAGTTCCCGTGCGATATCCGGCGTGATGCCGAATCCGCCGGCAGCGTTCTCCGCATTCCCGATGACGAGGTCTATCCCTCGCTCTCCGACGAGCTTCGGCACGAGCCGGGCCACCGTCTTGCGGCCCGGCTCGCCCACAATGTCGCCGATGAAGAGGATTTTCATGCGCCCCTACCCGTCACTTCGCGATATCAACAAAGCGGCTCTCGCGGATCACCGTGACCTTGACCTGGCCGGGGTAGGTCAGTTCCCGCTCGATCTTACGGGCCAGGTCTCGGGACAACACCGCGCACTCGGCATCAGTGATGGCGTCCTGCTTCACGATCACGCGGATCTCCCGGCCAGCCTGAATGGCATAGGCCTTGTCCACGCCCTTGTAGTCCACGGCCAGTTGCTCCAGCTTCTCCAGGCGCTTGATATAGGCCTCCACGGTTTCGCGGCGGGCACCCGGACGCGCCGCCGACAACGATTCGGCTGCCGCGACGAGCACGGTTTCCGGACAGATCGGATCTACCTGTTCGTGGTGCGCAGCGATGGCGTTGACGACCTTGTTGTTCTCACCGTATTTCTTGGCAAACTCCGCCCCAATGATCGCGTGCGGCCCCTCCTCCTCTTGGCTCAGCCCCTTGCCCATATCATGCATGAGGGCGCCGCGCCTCGCCAGCTTGACGTCCAACTCCAGCTCAGCAGCCATGATCCCGCAGATGTATGCCGCCTCCCGCGCATGGTAGAGGTTGTTCTGGCCGTAGCTCGTCCGGTATTTCAGTCGGCCAAGCAACTTGATGATCTCCAGGTGGATATCCGGGAGACCCAACTCGAAGGTCACCTTTTCGGCCTCTTCGATCATCATCTTGTCAAGATCGGTCTTGACCCGCTCCACGACCTCTTCGATTCTGGTCGGGTGGATGCGGCCGTCTGCCATCAGACGCTCTAAGGCAATTTTCGCGATTTCGCGGCGAAGCGGGTCGAATCCGGAAATCAGGACCGCTTCGGGAGTCTCGTCCACAACCAGATCAATTCCCGTCGCAGCCTCCAGGGCCCGGATGTTTCGACCTTCCCGTCCGATGATCCGCCCCTTCATCCCGTCATTAGGGATCGGGACGACCGAGATGGTGGCTTCTGACACATAGTCGCGCGTGATGCGCTGGATGGAGCGGGTAATGATCTCCTTCGCTTCTCGGTCGGCCACTTCCTTGGTTTCATCCTGGATGCGTTTGATCATCTTCGCGGCATCAAACTTGGCTTCCTTCTCGACCTCGTGTAAGAGCATAGCCTTGGCCTCCTCGGTGGTCATCCGCGAAGCTTGCTCCAGCGTCGCCCGGCGTTCCCGGATCAGCCGCTCGCCTACGGCCTCCTTTTCCGTCAAGACGGTCTCCAGCCGCGTCACCTCTTTCTCCCGCTTCTGAAGATCGGATTCGCGCCGGTCGCAATTGGCGACTTTGCGGTCGAGACTCTCCTCCTTCTCGAGCAACCGCTTCTCCAACGCAAGGATCTCGGCCCGCTGTGACTGAACCTCCTTGTCCAGATCGGCTTTGGCTTGGACAATGAGGTCCTTCGCCTCCAGCTTCGCCTCGCGCGCCCTCGTTTCGGCCTCCTTCTCGGCCACCCGGACAATATGGGCAGCGCGATCCTCCGCTTCACGAAGACGCGAGGCCGCCACTTTACCTTGGATAAGCCAGAGCGCAACAGCCCCCAGAGCCACGCCCACAAGAGTTGCGATGATCATGACGGCTAGATCCGTGATGGCACTACCCCCTTTCTGGCCTGGGTGACAGCCCCTTCCCCAGCAGGCTTCCACCGCATGTGTCTTCAACCTGTGTGGAGTGGAAAATGGAGTCCGTCGCTGGACGGCAACCGGAAGGGCGCTACGCGAGAGTCAGGACTGACGAACCGGAACCTGAACGCAGGTTAAGGCACGACACAGGGAGGTAGACCTAGGATATGCGCTATCACATCACACCCCTTCTCCGCTTCTGGGGCACCAGGAAACCCCTCTAGCGGGCTCACTCAAGGGGTTGGCATATCCTCTCTTTTCCATCACCACTCCACCTGCGTTCCGCGAATCTGTGCTTTACTGGAAACCACCTGTATCCGTTTCGTCCCTTAGTCCTTTGAAGACCCAGCAACCCTTTCTATTCCGCTTGGTTCTGAACCCGGCTTTCAGCGTTCTAGAAGTCGGGCCGTTCACCGATGGGATGCTCCATCCCCTCTCACAACCTTAGTTTAGCAAACCGTCCCAAGCGATACAAGAATAAAACTCTCTACCGGGACCCACCGAGCGCCTCCTCGATGGACTCGATCAGTCCGACCGCGCGGCGATCCACATCTTCCACGCTCGTTTGCTGATGCTTGAGGATTTGGTGGAGTTCGTGCGCCAGGTTCAGAGCGGTCAGGACCGCCAGTTTGGTCGGCGTGGTCGCCTTCATCTCTGCTGCCAGAGCCCGCATCTGCTCATCAACCCGCCGAGCCAGTTCCTGTACGTAGGCCTCGTCGGCCTCTCCCCGTATCATGTACCGCTGGCCGTAGATTTCCACCTCGAAGGCCTTACTCACCGTCCTCACTCTCAGGCATCTCCTGCATGCCGGCCCCCCTCCACCTCGATGGAGTCTAAGTCACCCAGCGCTTTCCTCAAGCGGCCTCGCAGCCACTCGCGATCTTTCTCCCACCGTCGAATCGAGGCCTCTTGTCGAACCAACCGGGAGTCGCATTCCCGCAGACGGTCCTCCAACTGCGCATTGCGCCGTTTCAATTCGTGGGAACGCTCGATGAGCCCTTTGACCTTGGCCTCGAGATCAGCCAGTTTGCTGGTCGCCATACGTGAGTCACTCGTCGTATTTCGGGCCGACTATACCCTGCTCAACAGGCCTTGTCAAGAACCGCAACGTTTCGTTCATCGCCATAGATTCGCTTGTATTCACGGTATGTTCGAAGAACTTTTTTAACGTATAACCTTGTCTCTGTATAAGGTATTAACTCTATGAATTCATCCGTATCTACGCCCTCAAATTGCTGCACCCATTTGGACACTGCTTCAGGGCCGGCATTATAGGCCGCGACCATACGAATGAGGTCGTTGTCGAACTTGTCAGCCAGATGCACCAAGTATGAACTCCCCAGAAGGATGTTGTAACAGGGTTCGAAGAGGCGCTCCCGCGTAAAGCCCGCCAAACCCAGGCGAGCGGCGATCTGCTGCCCGGTCTGAGGCATGACCTGCATCAGCCCCAAGGCTCCGGCCGAGGACACCGCAGCGGGATTATAGACGCTCTCCTCGCGGATGACTGCCGCAACGAGGAAAGGATCCTGGCTCGGGGCACTCGTCAGTCCCTTGATCGTCGGTAAATACCCTCCCGGGTAGGCAAGTTTCCAAAAGGTCTGTGGCACGTCGGCGCCTCCGCGTTCGATGACATCGGGGAAGAAAAGTTTCGTCAACGTCAGGGCGCGATGGTAGTCCCCGGCGATCTCCATCAAACCGGCAAGCCACAAAGTCCCTCCTCGATCTCCCCGCATCCGTCCCGCGAGTGTCGCCAACTCCTCACTCGCCTCTCGCAACCATCCGAGCAATTGGAGTTCGACGGCGCGTCGGTAGTGCACATCCTCGGTAACAGCCTCCGCACGCGGATCGGGAACCTGAATTGCGGCGCTGCCGGCTACTCCATTCAACACACCGCCCGCCCAACCGACCCGCAAGCGCGCGGTCTGGCAATAGTAGGAATTGGGGGCCTCACCGCACAAAACCTGCGCCACCGTGGTTGCCTTTTGTAACTCGCCCAACTTCTCCAGGCTGCGGGCCTTCCAATAGAGAGCCGCCGCGGCGTAGGGTCCGCCGGATTGTTGACGTATGGCATTGTCGAAGGAACGGATGGCTTCAGCATATTGACCCGACTTGTAGAGCAACCACCCGGCTCGCCAAAAGGCTTCAGCGGCCAACCCATCCTCCCCTGCCTGACCTGCCCCTTCACCGGCCTGCCGGTAGGTCTGCACGGCCTTGTCGAACCGTCCGCGATCGGCATGCAGGGCAGCCAAGAGCAGTAGGAACCGCGGTTTGAATTCGCCGAAAAGGGAACCGGTCTCGACGTCACGAGCCAAGGCCAACAACTGGTCATCTTGTCCCTGTCGCAGGAGCACCCGGGCCAACCAGACGACCGCCTCCTGACCGGCAGGACCCGTTCTGCTCCGCACTAATTCCGCGAGGGCGTTTCGTGCTTCATTGTATTGTTTGAGCCGGACGCGAGCGATTCCAAGCTTGAGCCTGACCTGATCGCGATCCGGCATCCCTTGGGAAAACCTGAGCACCTCCTCGAGAGCCATCGCCGCCGGGGCGTATTGGCCGGCCTCGAACAGAGTCCTGGCGCGAAGCCACCACCCATTGGCGGCAAGATCGGGAATGGCGACACCATCTTCCTTCAACCGTTGTAATCGGATGGCCGCCTCCCCAGCCTGCGGAGACGCGGCGTACTGGGTCCATATCCGCCTATAGGTGACGATTGCGGCAGGTGTCTCACGTGACAGTTGCTGGCAATCTCCCTCCCGGAGAAGGACCGCCGAGACCAAGGTGTGACTGGAAAACTCCGTAAGAAACCGGGCCAGGCGCTCTCTCACGCGCACGCAGTCCTCGGCCTGGAACCAGGCTTCGACCGACCGATACAGGGCTTGGGGCCGAAGCACGCTGTCGGGATAGTGCTGCTGCAGCATGTCGAAGGCGGTGGCGGCTCCGTTCCAATCACCGCCTTTGGAGAGCGCCTCCCCGAGGTAGTAGCGAGCGTAGTCGCCGAGGAGAGGAAGCTGACCGGGAGCACTCAGCAAGTACGGTATCGCCTGCGGATCACCTTGGTCCTGGTACTGCTTTCCCAGCACCAGCGAGGCGCGGCCTTCCCAGGGGGTGCCCGGGAATTGTCGGACGATTTCCCGAAGCAGCCGGGTCGCCGACTCGGCGTCCCGCCGGCTGAGCAATCGGACAGCCTCACTGAAACAGTCCGTGGCCACGGTGCACGGAACAACCGTCGGCGACCCCGCCCAGAGAGGCCCATAGGGAAGACTCCCATTGACCCAAAGAACGAGCAACGCAGCCGGAACCAGCTTGCCGATTGGATGGCTCCAGACGCGAGATCGACGGGATCTGCAGGCAGGAGAACAGATTGCCGCCTGGTATGCGCCCATTGCGGAATTATACCATATGGCTGACCGCGCTGAGGCTTGCCGCCAATCCGGATGCTGTGTTACGCTCTGTCTGCGATGCCCCCCCTAGCAAATCTTATGACGCTGAGCGCCAATGAAATGGCGACGCTTGCCGTGAAGTTCGGGTGGCCGCGCTACCGCACCCATCAAGTGCTCCGATGGCTCTATCAGCGCCGGGTGACGGACGTGGACGCCATGACCGACCTATCCAAGGCCGACCGGGCGCGTCTGGCCGAGCAGGCGCACGTTGTGGCGCTGACGCCCGCGTCGGTGAGGACTTCGGCGGACGGTACGCAGAAGTTCATCTTTCGCTTGGACGACGGGAAGGAGATCGAGAGTGTCGCCATCCCCGACGGTGGGTCCGGGAGGGGCGCCTTTGGCGGGGCCCCCTCCCGTTCGAATGACCGTGTGACCTTGTGCCTCTCGACCCAGGTCGGGTGCACGTTCGATTGCGCGTTTTGCCTGACCGGCCGGATGGGCTTGCAACGAAATTTGAAACCGCACGAAATCGTCGGGCAGGTTCTGGCCGTCCAGGGGGAGCTTCCGGGTGACCGCCCGCTGACGAACCTGGTCTTAATGGGGATGGGCGAGCCCCTGGCGAACGTGGATGCCGTCGAGGAAGCGGTGCGCCGCCTCACCGATCGGACGTGGGGCGTCGGATTCCCTGCCCGCCGGATCACGCTCTCGACCGCCGGTCTGGCCCCCCGCTTGAGGCGGGTCGTCGAGATGGGCGTCAACCTGGCCGTTTCGTTGAACGCGACCACCAACAGTCAGCGGGACCGACTCATGCCGATGGTGAACAGCACCTATCCTCTGGAGACCCTGGTGAAGGCCTGTCGGGCCTTTCCGTTGAAACCGCGAGGGCGCCTCACTTTCGAGTATGTCTTGATCGGCCACGAAAACGACACCACGCAAGACGCCGCGCGGTTGGTCAAGCTCGTCCATGGGATCCGATGCAAGATCAACCTCATCCCCATCAACGAGTTTCCGGAAAGCCCGTTCCGCAGGCCCTCGGACGGGGCCGTGTTGCGCTTTCAGGCCGTTCTGACCCGCGCCGGTCTCGACACGTTCATACGTAAGAGCAAGGGAGCGGACATCCTCGGCGCCTGCGGCCAACTCGGGACGATTTCCCCCGCTTTCTCCCTGATCAATCCGGTGCGCTCTGGACCGGTTCGCTCCGCCGGCGTGTCGACTCATGGAGCAGCGACTCATCATCGCTGGGCATCCTGCTAGCGGAAGGAGTTCTACGGTGACTCATCGTGGGCGACTCTTGTGCCTCGTGATTTTCTTCTCACTCCTTGCCCCACACCTGACTTGCCAGCCTGCGGTGGGTTCGGGAGGGGCGTCTGCGGGGCTCCCTCCCGCCGGAACTGCCGCGGGGCCCAAGATCCAGGAATACATTTTAGCCAACGGCCTGAAGGTCCTTCTTGTGGAAGAACCCAAGGCCCCCGTTGTGACGGTTCAGATCTGGTACAAGGTCGGCTCCCGCCATGAAGTGATGGGACGTGCCGGCCTGTCCCACATGCTGGAACACATGATGTTCAAGGGCACCAAGAAGTACGGCAAGGGCGAGTTTTCCAAAATCATCAAGAAGAACGGCGGCAACGACAATGCCTTCACCAGCCAGGACTACACGGCGTATTTCGAGAACCTGGCCGCCGACAAGTTGGAACTCGCCCTCGAGATGGAATCGGACCGTCTCCAGGGCCTCCTCCTGGACGACAAGGAGTTTCAGCTCGAGCGGGAGGTCGTCAAGGAAGAGCGCCGGCTCCGGACCGAGGACAATCCCCAGGCCTACTTGGGGGAGCAGATGTACGCGCAAGCGTTCATGGTCCACCCGTATCACTGGCCCACCATCGGGTGGTTCAACGATCTGGACGCGATGACCCGGGAGGACCTCAAACACCATTATGACCGGTACTATGCGCCCAACAACGCCACGCTCGTGATCGTCGGCGACGTGAAGGCCGACACGGCCCTCCCGCTCGTCAAGAAGTACTTTGAAAGCATCCCGAAGGGAGCCCCGCCTCTGCCGACGGCCATCGTGGAGCTGGAGCAAAAAGGCGAGCGGCGCATCGTGGTGAAGCGCGAGGCGCAGCTCCCGTTCATGTACTTCGGCTACAAGGTACCGAACTTCAAAAGCCCCGACGTGTACGCCCTGGCCGTCCTGGAGAGCATCCTCTCGAAAGGCAAAAGCGCGCGACTTTACGACGCCCTCGTGTACCGGAAGAAGCTGGCCCTGGCGGTGGGGGCCGGCTACAGCGAGCTGGCCGCGGACCCCGAGCTGTTTTCCTTCTACGCGGTCGTGAAGCCCGGGGCGAAAATCGAGGATGTCGAGAAGGCGGTGCTGGTGGAACTCGAACGGCTCAAGAAGGAGGCCCCGACGGACAAGGAGATCCAAAAAGCAAAAAACCAAGTGGAGGCGCAGTACGTGTTCGAGCAAGATTCCATCTTCCGCCAAGCCATGCTGTTGGGAACCGCCGAGACGGTCGGAGCGGGATGGCAATACATCGCCGACTACGTGACTAAATTACGGGGGGTGACGAAGGACGACATACAACGTGTCGCCCGGAAGTATTTCAACCAGGATACCCGGACGGTGGGCATCCTGGTTCCGGTCTCGGGAGGCACGCGATGATCCGTCCCATCCCACGACCGCGTGTCTCGCTCCTCATCGCCTTGTTCGTCTTCGCAAGCCTGATCCCCGTCCCAACCCCAGCCGCCGAGATCAAACCGATCCGCATCGTCACTTCGAGCGGCTTGACTGTGCTCATCCTCGACCTCCCGTCGCTTCCCATCGTCAACATCAACGTGCTCGTCAAAGCAGGCGCGGTCTTCGATCCAGACGCCAAGGCGGGCCTGGCCAACCTGGCAGCTCAACTGCTCGACGAAGGAACCAAGACACGGAGCGCGACCCAGATCGCCCAGGAGATCGAGTTCATCGGCGGGGAACTCTCGACGCGAGCGGGAGAAGACTTCGCCACCGCGACGGTCCGGACCTTGAAAAGAGACGTCGACCTGGGATTCGCCCTCCTCGCCGACATCCTCATGAGCCCCGCGTTTGCCGAGAAGGAAGTCGTCCGTGTCCGCAGCCATCTCCTCGGCGAGCTCAAGGGCGAAAAGGATGAACCGAGCATCGTCGCCCAGAAGGCCTTCGACGAGATCGTCTTCAAGGGCCACCCCTACCGCCGGCCCGCCAATGGGACCGAAGAGGGAGTCGCCCGCATCTCCCGGCACGACCTGGTCGAGTTCCACGACAAGTTCTACCGTCCCAACCGAACGATCATGGCCATTGTGGGCGACATCCGAGAATTCGAGGCGCTGGATTTACTCAATAAGCACTTCAGTAAATGGGCGAAAAAAGACGGAGCCGTTCCGACGCTCTCCCCTCCTCTCCCGATGCAGCAGTCCTCGCTGAAGTTGATCGACAAGGACCTCACCCAGGCCAATGTCATCCTGGGCCATGTCGGCATCGATCGGCGAAATCCCGATTTCTATGCCGTGTCGGTCATGAACTACATCCTCGGAGGCGGCGGCTTCTCGTCGCGTCTCGTGAATCGGATCCGCGACGAGCAAGGTCTGGCCTATGACGTGGACAGCGGCTTTGAGGCCAAAGTCATGCCGGGCCCCTTCTCCGTCAGCCTGCAGACCCGGAACGGGGCGGCGAACCAGGCCATCGCAAGCGTCCTTCATGAGATTAAGCGCATCCGCACCGAGCCGGTGAGCGATCAGGAGCTGGCCGACGCCAAGGCCTACCTGAGGGGCAGCTTTCCCTTGCGCCTGGACACCACCGGCAAGCTGGCCGGGCTCCTGACCGTCGTGGAGTTGCATGGCTTGGGCCTGAGCTACTTCCAGGACTACCCGAAGGCGATTGCAGCGGTCACCAAGGACGATGTCTTGCGCGTGGCGCAGAAATACCTGAACCCGGACACCTACGCGCTGGTCGTGGTAGCCAAGCAGGCCGAGGCCAAGATTGATCCGGAGGTCGTCCTTGGCAGAAAATGACTCCGCCCAGGAAACCGACGCCGTCCGCCGGCTTCGCGCCGTACTCGGCACGATGGACTCGGTTCTCGTCGCCTTCTCCGGAGGGATTGACAGCACGTTGGTCCTGAAGGTGGCGCACGACTTGCTGGGCTCCCGCGCCGTCGCAGTGACGGCGGTTTCTCCCACGTTTCCGGCTTTCGAATTGGAACTTTCCAGACGGGTCTGTCAGGAGATTGGCGCCCGCCAGGTTATTCACGAAACCGACCAGCTCCGTGATCCCGAGTTCGTCCGCAATACCGCCACCAGATGCTACCGGTGCAAGTCGGATCTCTACGCTGCGCTGGTGCCCATGGCCGCGCGGATGGGGTTCCGGCACGTGGTCAATGGGACACACCTCGATGATCAGGGAGACGATCGCCCGGGAATCCAAGCGGCCCGTGAATACGGCGTGCGCAGTCCGTTGGTGGAGAGCGGCATGACCAAAGCAGACATTCGGCAGGCGTCGCTGGCGTTGCGGTTGTCCAACTGGAATAAGCCCGCGGCGGCGTGCCTGTCGTCGCGCATCCCTCGCGGCGAAGCGATCACCGTGGACCGGCTTGCGCGCGTCGAGCGGGCCGAGAGGTTCCTGCTGGGAGAAGGGTTTCGTCAGGTGCGGGTGCGGGACTACCATGGGCAGGCGCGCGTCGAAGTGGGGCAGGAGGAAGTGACACGCCTATTCTCTCCTGCCACCCGAGACCTTATCACCCGGAGACTCAGCGACCTCGGGTTTATCGAGGTGCTGCTGGACCCGAGGGGCTATCACCGGGGCAGCGCGAACCAAACACTCCCACAGTAACGCCGCTCCGGTCGCCGGTCTCGCTCCCCACGAAGCCACCCGGCGACGGCGCATGGAGCGAGCAGGAACGGGATGTGTCCCCGTCCGCGCGCTCGGCTCGCTACAACAGGTAAAACCCGAGGATCTGCTTCTGGAAGGGGGTCACCGAGACATACACGATGCCCAGGATGAGTCGGGCCTTATCGGGTATGATCTGTCGAACGGCGGCTCTGATCTCAAGTTTGGTCCTCCGTTTGTCATCGAGGATGACGGCCACATTCAGCTCATCCCCTTTCTGGAGAGTCTTGATGAGATCGGTTCCGAGCCGCATACCCGTCGAAGAAATGTCGAGCACATTGCATGTCCGGGGGATATTTTTGGGGTCAGCTATGAGGATGAAAGTCCCGAAGAGATTCACCTTCTTACGAACGGATTTCCTGAAATTGAGCATCACCTGATAAGACTTCCCGCAGGAGCACTCATAGGGGAAGGGATTGGGTGTGCTGGGCGAGAGGTCTTCGAGTGGAAAATGTTTTGTTTGATTGCAGTCCGGGCACACCACGACAAACTTTTTGCTGGGGGTGATGGAAGCCTGGAGCATCTGTTCACTCATGCCGCCCACCTCATCATACTCACCTCCTAATCTAATGTTGTGCCACGAGACTCATGGGAACGACCTCCGAAAGGGTGCGCGCCCGTTTGCGGAAGTTTCCTATAGTATCCACTTTTCTTGCTCCAGTCCAGTCACGATGGGGCAGGGGTATCCCTTGTGACTTTTGGCGCGCGGGTCTAGAATGAGGGCTTTCTTGAGGTCGCTGCTGTGTACCTGAGCCCGCCGAGAAAGTCGGGCACCGCGAAAGGAGGAGGCCATGCCGGTCTATGTGAGCCTGGTGAAGTTCACGCGGGAAGGGATCATGACGATGAAGAACGAGGGGATCGCCCGATCCAACAAAGTGAAACGGAACGTCGAGGAACTGGGCGGAAGGCTCCTCGCCGCCTACTATTGCCTGGGCGAATATGACGTCGTGGCCGTCTTGGAGTTCCCGGACAACAAGACGGCGATGAAAGCGGCGGTGAAGAACGCTTCGATCGGCCACATCTCGATCACGACCATGCCGGCCGTGACGCGGGATGAATGGGCCAAGCTGTTGCATCAGATCTGGAAGAAGAAATAGGGTAACCGGTAAATCAGGGCTTCTCATAGTCCTTGGCGACGGCGGCAAGGGACTCGTCGGCCAGACGCTTGTGGTCCGCGTCCGTCAAAGTCCGCTCGACGACCTTTTCGGCGACGCGCAACGCCAGGTCCGTCACATGGCGGCGGACCTCTTGAAGGGCCTTCCGGCGCTCTTGATCAATCTCGCGGGCGGCGGCGGCCTTGATCCGCTCGGCATCGGCCGACAAGCGACGCTCGTTTTCCTCCTGCAAATGCTGGACCCTCGCCTTGGCCTGCTCGATCAGCGCCTCCGCTTCTTTCTGCGCGGCCTTCATCTTGGCGTCGTACTCGGCCAGCCGCCGGTCCGCCTCCGCCCGCGACCGGTCGGCCGATTCGATGCTCTCCCGGATCTTTCGCTCACGCGCATCCAGGGCTTCGAGAATCGGCGGGAAGGCGTACTTGGCCAGTACGAACAGGAGTATCCCAAAGGAAACAATCTCCCAGAAGATCAGCGACGAGAAGAAATGGGTGTCGAACTGGGGCATTTCGACCGCCTCTTAGTGCGAGCCCTCTGCATGCCCGTGCAGGGTAACCGCATCACCGAGGTACACGCACGACAGGATCGTGAAAATGTAGGCCTGGATAAAAGCGATGAAGATCTCCAACGCATTAACAAACAGCGTGCCCGCGAACGGGACCCACCGGCTCCAGATCACAGTCAGGATCACAGGAATCAGCAAACACATTCCGACGAGACCCCATGCGCCTGCGGCAGCGATGACCCGACGACGTCCGATTATCAGCAGCACCAACAGGAACAGTAATCCAATTTTTACCGCCAGCGGGGTTGGTATCAAAGGAACTGAGACCACCATCCCGAACAGGACAGCCAAGATGGTGTGCCCCGCCGTCATGTTCGCGAACAGTCGGACCGAGAGCGATACGGGCCGCGCCAACTGGCTGACAAGCTCTATCGGCGTCATCAGCGGCAGCAGCCAAAGAGGCGTTCCAGACGGGATCAGAATCTGGAGAAACTTGAGCCCATGCAGGGCAAACCCGACCACGATGCTCATGCCGTATACGAATAAGGCAAACGCGGCTGTCACGACAATCTGGCTGGTCACCGTGTACGACCCCGGAACCAGTCCTAGGAGATTGCAGAACAGAATGAAGAGAAACAGCGAAGCCACGAACGGCAAGAACTTGAGACCTCTTGGACCCATCGTGTCCAGGATCATCTCCCTGATGAACTCCACCAGGATTTCGCCTACGCTCTGCAATCTCGCAGGAATCAGCCGCGGCTCACGTGCCGCGGCAAGAAGCAGCCACGACGCCGCCACGATGACCACCCACATCATGAGCACCGCCTTGTTTAAGGAGATGTCGAGCCCGAATAAGGAGAGCGACCCGTACGGGTGCAATTCAAAGGGGTGAAGGGGATTACCTTCCATCGTTCAGAGTTGCGACGCTGTGCGATAAACGTTTAAAAGCCCAGCAGACATCCCGAGGAAAACACCGACGACGATGCCCACTGGGGTGGACCCGAAATACGAATCGGCCAGATATCCCAGCCCCCCGCCGACGATCAGAGCGGCAACCAACTCGACGCCGATACGCGCGGCGATCGAGAGGCCTTTCCGGAACGCATCGGGCTCGTCTGCCATAGGCCGAGGCTCCGGTGAAAACCGGGCGCAATCTAAACAGAATCACTCCGGTATGTCAAGCGTAAGTCCAGGTCAAACCCGCCTTGCTGTACGTCTGAGACATGCGTTAGGATGCCGCATGCCCTGCACCTCGCGAGAGACTTTCCTCTCTGCTCCTGAGCCGGTCCCTCTGGCAACCGTCTTACCTCTGCCGCCTTGCTCCACGTTCGAGCTCTACCAGCGGCTGGTCGGAGACGATCGGTGCCCGATGCTTCTGGAGAGCGGTCGCGGTTCAGCGGCAGGGCAACGCTACTCGTTCATCGCGGCCGACCCTCATCTCCTGCTTCGCTGCACGGGTCCACGTATAGAATGCATCGAGCGAAACGGCAAGCCGATCGTCCGCTCCGGTCATCCGCTTGAGGCTCTTCGAGACCTTCTCAGACGCATGGCCGTGCCCCGTCCGGCGGGATTCCCTCCGTTCTACGGCGGCGCCGTCGGGTATCTCGGCTATGATCTGGCACACTGGTTCGAGCATCTCCCCCGTCGAGCGACCGACGACCTCGGTCTCCCTGACGTTGAACTTGCTTGCTATGACCTTGTTGCGGCCGCGGACCATCACGAGGGACGGTTGTGGCTGATCTTCACGCCTTTCGGCGAGCGGTTTTTCAAGGAGCCACGCGAACTTCTCTATGAGGAAGGCCTCGCCCGAATCACCTCGTTGGAGGCCCGACTGACAGGTCCCCCTCCACCTTCCCGGACACTCGACGCTTCCAGGCCGCTTGGGCGCATGACACCCGGCCTCACCGAAGCCGACTACATGGACAGGGTCCGGCGATGCCTCGAGTACATTGCCGCCGGGGACATCTATCAGGCCAACCTGTCCCATCGGTTCACCATTGCGCTCGGCGAACGCTCTCCGCGATCCATCTACCGTCACCTGCGGGAGATCAACCCGTCTCCCTTCGCCGCCTTGATCGAGTTTCCGGACGTGGCCCTGGTGAGCTGCTCGCCGGAACGGCTCGTGCGCCTCACCGAAAACGAAGTGGAAACACGGCCGATCGCCGGAACGCGTCCCCGCGGCGCGACCCCTGAGGAAGACCGCCGTCTGATCGAAGACCTCCTGATGAACGGGAAGGAGCGCGCCGAACACCTCATGTTGGTGGACCTGGAACGGAATGACCTGGGCCGCGTGTGTACCTACGGAAGCGTCCATGTGGACGAGTTCATGGTCGTGGAACGGTATTCCCATGTGAGCCACATCGTGTCCAACATCCGCGGGACGCTCGCCGCGGGACGCGATGCGCTCGACCTGATCCAGGCGGTCTTCCCGGGCGGCACCGTGACGGGCGTTCCCAAAGTCCGCTGCATGGAGATCATTGACGAATTGGAGCCGGTCCGCCGCGGCCCCTACACGGGCTCCATCGGATACCTCAGTCCGAACGGCGACTTGGACCTGAACATCATCATCCGGACGCTGGTCATCGCGGGCAAGCGGGCCTACCTCCAGGTCGGCGCCGGCATCGTCGCGGACTCTGATCCCGCGCGCGAATACCAGGAAACCCTGTTCAAGGCCGAAGCCCTGCTGAAAGCCCTGCGGGAAAGCTAAAAAATTCCCTCGCCCATGACCCATTGCAATAGAAGAGCAATGGGTGCCCCGGGAGAGGGTCAGGGTGAGGGGGGCTAAATCCGTTCGCCCTGAGGCTCTCGAAGGGCGCGCGACTTGATCGAGGACGGCTATGACATTCGAACCATCCGGGAACTGCTGGAACTAACATCCCTTCTCGGCTACCATACAGGGAGAACCGTAGGGGGCTTATGCTGCGGAAGAGAAAAGCTGGGGTCTTACACGGAACCAGATAATCCATAGTTAGGGCTAATGGTGTAGAGGATGCCAAGATCCAAGGAAAGAATTAACCGTCTTACCAGTGCGTCACTTGACCTTGAGAACTGTCTCAGGTTCTTGGACGAACTGGCAAAGCATCCGTACGGTTCTGCGCCCTATGAGGCATTGCTTGTTTCAGCAGTCATTTTCTATGCGCGGCCGTTTTCCCAAAACGAAAGGAAGGGCTCGCTACATCCTTCGGAGCCACGAGTCCCAGACTCGGTTCTATCTGGGTTGTCGCCGGATGAAGTCGCACGCCATGACAATATCGTCACCCTTAGGAATAAGGCCGTCGCGCACGCGGAATGGAGTCACCATCCGACAGGAGTTAGTGATAGCGGCGTAATTAAAGCGATGCCATTCTCGATATGGGGTCATTTCCAAGGTGGCACCGAGTTGACCCAATTTCGCAGTTTAGCAAGCAAGGTTCGGCTTGCTGTTCAGGTTGAGCAGGCCAATGAGTTGCGCAATTAGCCCTAACAATCGCATCGAGTTCGCACCCGCAAGGCCGGACGCCGGACCTCACTTACTTTCGGCCGCTCATGCGGGACATTAGGCCAAGCGTTCGACAGATTCAGCACGAGGAGATATTGGGGATTCCCCTCACCCTAACCCTCTCCCTCGGTGGGCGAGGGGTTTTCTGGATTCCCGCTTTCGCGGGAATGACAGTGAGAGGCGCGGAAAAATATGAAATGGGACTCTGACCCCACTTTTCCCACCGCTCCAGCGGACCGGCTACGCCGGCCGCGGATCCCGTTAGCGGTCCACATGGGGTATCTGGTAAACTAAGCGGCAGCAGGAAACGGGAGGAAATAGTTATGGGCCGCGCAATTGAAAAGATTGAGGAAGAGATTCGGTCGTTAAGCGCCGGGGAGAAAGTGGAACTGCTGCGCTCGCTCATAGCCGAACTCGATGCTCCGGCTGACCCCGACGTCGAACAGGCTTGGCTTGAAGAGGCACAGAGGCGACACCGGGAACTCATCGAAGGAAAGGTGAAGGGTGTTCCCGGCGAGCGCGTGTTTGAGAATCTGCGGTCGCGTCTTGGGCGATGATATATGAGTTTCACCCTGAGGCGGAGCAAGAATTCATCGAGGCCGCAGCCTATTACGAACACAATGTCACGGGCCTTGGCGAACGCTTCGGGAGTGAGGTGCGCCGCGCTGTAGACCGACTCTTGGAGTACCCTGAGCTCGGTTCTCCAATTGATGCAGAACTACGCAGGCTCATGTTGACTCGTTTTCCGTACTTCCTAATCTACAGCTCCACCTCAGGCTTGCTACGGGTTGTCGCAGTGGCTCATGCGCATCGTCGCCCAGGTTACTGGCGATCTAGAGTCACCCGCTAACAAATAGGCGTGGTTCGACGGGCTCACCACGAACGGAATTTGAATCCCCTCACCCTAACCCTCTCCCTCGGTGGGGCGAGGGGTTTTGTAGGGATTGGGCTATGTGGATTTATCTGAACGACAAATTCGTGCCCAAGGAGGATGCCGTTGTCTCGGTGTTCGACCATGGTTTTCTCTACGGCGACGGCGTCTATGAGACGCTGCGTGCATACCGTGGACGGATCTTCATGCTCGCCGAACATCTCGCGCGGCTGGAACGATCGGCGTCACTCATCCAACTCCCATTGCCGATCGGCCTCGACAGTTTGGCCGACCTCTTGCGGGAATCCCTCGACCGGAACCAGCTCCGCGAGGCGTATTTGCGCGTTACCATCTCGCGCGGCGCCGGGGAAATCGGGCTGGATCCGGCTCTCTGCAAACGCCCGACCCTTGTCGTCATCACGCTGCCTTTCCAGCCGTATCCCGAATCGTTCTATACGCAAGGAGTCGCCGTGATCGTCGCAAAGACCCGACGCAACGCGCCCGAGGCCCTGCCGCCTCAGGCGAAGTCACTCAATTTCTTGAACAATGTCCTGGCGAAGTTGGAGGCCATAGAGGCCGGGGCGCATGATGCGCTGATGCTGAATCAGCAAGACGAGGTGACCGAGGGAACGACCAGCAACGTGTTCGTGGTCCAGGGGGCGCGCCTTCGGACGCCTGCCGTTGAGTGCGGAATCTTGGACGGAATCACCCGCAGCCTGGTCCTGCGGTTGGCGCGCGAACTGGGAATCCCAACGGAGGAGACGCGGCTGACCGTGGATGATCTGATTCGCGCCGACGAATGTTTTCTCACCAACACGACTCAGGAAATCCTGCCGGTCACGCGGGTGGATGGGGGAGCGATCGGAGGCGGACGCCCCGGCCCTCTCACCCGCCGGCTCCATGGTCTATTTCGGGCTGATCTTGACCGACTCCTTGACGGCCGGTGACCTCTCGCCAATACGCTCCACCTTGACCTTCGCCACCCGCCGGTCTCCCAGATCCACCACCGTAAACTTGTAGCCGCCGTGGTGGATGACTTCCCCGCCGCGGGGAAGCCCCTGGATCTGATGGATGATGAACCCGCTGAGGGTCTCGTAATCAGGGGCCACCGGGATCGGAAGCCCATACTGCTCCACAAGGTCCCGCACGGTCATGGACGCGTCTATGATGAAGGCACCGTCCTTGAGACGTTCGACGGGTTTCTCCTCGACGTCGTACTCATCCTGGATCTCGCCGACAATCTCTTCGATCAAATCCTCCAGCGTGACGAGCCCCTCGACGCTCCCGTACTCGTTGACCACGATCGCCATGTGAATGCGGCGGCGCTGCATCTCTTTGAGGAGCAGGCTGACCTTCATGGTCTCAGGCACGTAATAGACCGGGTGGAGTAAATCCGTGAGGCGAAAGGACTTGCCGGAAGCCACCTGACTCAGCAGGTCTTTCTGATAGAGAATTCCAAAAAGGTCATTAAGCCCGCTTCTATACACGGGATAGCGTGAGAACTTGTTCTCGTCAATGTAGCGCAAAAGGTCCGGCGTCGGCGTGTTGATCTCGATGGCGCACATCTTGGGACGCGGGACCATGACCTCCTTCACCGACGTATCGGTGAACTCAAAGACGCTGCGGATCAACTCCTGCTCGGTCTTGTCGAAGACCCCCTTCTCGCGGCCTTCAGTGACCAACAGGTTGATCTCCTCGGCAGAGACAAAGACTTTTTCCTCCTGGCCCGCCTTGCCCAAGAGACGAAGAAAGGCCCGGCTGGAAAAACTTAACGGGCGAATGCCCCAAGCCGCCACCCGCGAAAACCATTCCAGCGGTCGCGCGACGAGAAGCGCGAGCCGTTCGGGATTTCTCAGGGCTAGATTCTTGGGAACGAGCTCGCCGAGGATAAGCGAGAGATAAGAAATGATGAGAATCACGCCCCCGACCGCAATCGGTTCAGCCAGGGCCTGTATGAAGGGAACCGGGACCGCCTCGATGAGGGGTTTCAGGGTTTCGATGGCGGCGGCGCCGCTGATCGCGGCAGCCGAGGCCCCGGCGACCGTGACGCCGATCTGGATAGTGGCCAGGAACCGTTCAGAGTCCTCTTGGAAGCCCTGCACGAGACTGGCATGGGCATTCCCCTCCTCGATCAGTTGCTTGATTCGGCTTCGCCGCGTGTTGACGATAGCCAGCTCCGCGCAGGCGAAGAAGCCGTTCAAGAGGATGAGGCCAGCGATGGCGATCAGTTCCAGCCACATCGGAGCACTACGGTATCACAAGCCCCAAACCTAGGCAAGCCGAGCCGGCTGTCTCAAGAAAAAACCGGACAAACCCGGTAAAGACCTGAGCAGAAGTTGACACGTCCAGAAGCTGCTGCTATCGTAAGGTCCATGTCGAAGAGGATTCATTCTTACGGGCACGCTTCCGCCGTGGCCCTCGCTTGGACGTTTTTCGCCTTTACGGGCGATGCCTTCGGCGACACGATCTACCGCTTCGAAGATAGGGACGGGGTTATGTATTTCTCCAATGCCCCGACGGACCACCGCTACAAGAAGTTCCGGGAGGATCGGTCCTCGACTCGATCCAGGTCGCCTGTCCTCGCCAAGGCGCTCCCTCAGACGATTGCGCAGACGATTACGCAGACCTCCAACCGCCACCGGCTGGATCCGGCCCTCGTCCGGGCCGTCATCAAGGCCGAATCCGCGTTCAACCCCGGAGCGGTGTCTCCCAAGGGGGCCATGGGTCTGATGCAGCTCATGCCGGAGACGGCGTCGTCCTTGAACGTGTCGAACCCCTACGATCCTGAACAGAATATCTCCGGCGGGGTGCGGCACCTGCGCTACCTGCTGGACCGCTTTGGGGGAGACATGCATTTGGCCCTGGCCGCATACAACGCCGGGGAGTCCCGTATGCTGCGCGAGAACCGCATTCCACCGATCGGCGAAACCCGTGAATACGTCCGGAGGGTGCTGCGGTTCTACAAGGAGTTTTCGCGGGAAAATGAATCCACGCTGCTCGTGACCCGGCGGTTCATCAATTACCTCAGCCCGAATTGAGCCCTCGCAACGGTCCCGGGAGCTGATCTGGCGACCGCGGCCCCCAGTTGGATATGCCGGTCCCACCCGAGGGGGCACTCTTCTGTGCCGTCCGACCGAAAATGCGCCCCGATGCTGTTCCCACGTTGCAAGGCGGAGGTCGCCACAAGCTGGCTGACCGTCACCATGTTCTGGATCTCCCAATCACGGCGAGTCCGGCACCGTCCTCGAAGCTGTTCGTCCCATTCGGCAAGCAGTGAGAGCGCCGAGAGAAGCCCGTCTTGGCTCCGTATCATCCCGACCTTCTCCCACATCACCCGACGCAGCGAGTTCAGCAGCTTGTCCATATCTGGAGCAATGCCACCCTCATCCTTTCCCTCCCCCCTCGAGGGTGAGGGTGAGGAAGGGGGGGGCAGTTTTCGCGTGGGACCCATTCGCCGGGCGTAATCGGTCGCAGCCTCGGCGGCCCGCGCCCCGAACACCAATCCTTCCAGCAACGAATTACTGGCCAGACGGTTTGCGCCGTGGACCCCTGTACACGCCACCTCGCCGGCGGCAAAGAGGCCGGGCACGCTCGTGGCCCCCTGGGCGTCCGTCCAGACCCCGCCCATCATGAAATGGGCGCTGGGACAGACCGGAATCATCTCCTCGGTGATGTCCACATCATACCGCAAGCAGGTCGTGTAAATGGTGGGAAACCGCTCCCGGATGAACGATGCATCAAGGTGAGTGACGTCCAGATAGACGTGGCGAGCCCGAGTCGTTGTCATCTCGCTCCAGATCGCGCGGGAGACGATGTCGCGCGGGGCCAGCTCGGCCAGCTCGTGGTACCGCCCCATGAAGGCCTCGCCTTTGACGTTCCTGAGGATGCCGCCTTCCCCCCGCATGGCCTCCGAGAGGAGGAATTGGGGCGTCGCCGGAAGGTACAGAGCCGTCGGATGGAACTGGACGAACTCCATATCCTCCACGATCGCTCCGGCTCGATACGCCATCGCGATCCCGTCACCTGTTGCGCTGGGAGGATTGGTGGTCCTCGCGTAGATCTGACCCGCGCCGCCGGTCGCCAAGATCACGGCCCGCGCCGTGACCGGCATCAGCACCCCCGAGGTCTCGTCGAGGACGAGGGCTCCGGCGCAGCGGCCGCTTTGGTCCATGAGAAGGTCAATTGTAAAGTGGTGGTCTTGCCAGCCGATTCGACGCAAGGCCCGGGCCCGCTTGATGAGGACCCGCACCATCTCCGTGCCGGTCGCGTCACCGCCGGCACGCATAATGCGGTCCCGGCTGTGGGCCGCCTCCCGAGCGAAGGCGTATCCCGCGCCTTCTTTGTCAAACCGGGCCCCCCAACCGATCAGTTCCTGGATCCTGGCCGGTCCCTCTTCGACGAGGATCTGCACGGCCCCGGGCTTGCATAAGCCCTTGCCGGCTCGGACGGTGTCCTCCCGATGCACCGCGATATCATCTTCTTCCGACGCCACGGCGACGCCCCCTTGGGCGTAAATCGAACTCCCTTCCGCGGGACTTCCTTTCGTCAGGATGAGGACGCGGCCCGCCCGGCTCAACCCGATGGCCGCCCGCAGGCCGGCCACGCCGCTCCCGATGACGAGAAAATCAACGGCCGGCTCCGCCTTGCATACGGTCCGTGAGCGATTTCCCGGCATGCTGCGCGCCTCCTGTGGAACCTACCGCCCCCGCGGCCGTTCGCCGGGAAACCGACGACTGGCCATCCCGAAGGGAGCGTCCCCATCCACACCGCTCAGGGCGAGGTTCTGATCTCCGACCAACCGGATGACGGCGTGGCCCCGCTCCCTCTGCGGCTGCTCGTCGCTCTTGCGCTGCCACTGCCCCTGCCAGTGGAAAAAGACCGCGACGTCGGACCCTTCCACCATGACCCGATCAATTGCGAAGTCCAGGCTGATTCGATCGTAGGCGGCAAAGTCGCGTCGAATCTCGGCCTCCAACAGACGTAAGCTCTCGGCCGGCATCAGCAGTCCGTGAAACGCGTCGGCGTCTTTGCTCGTATAAGCCTGCCTGAGCCGCTCCACCGTGGCATCAATCTTACGGACGCGGGCCGCGTCGGCCGGATTAACCTTGCTGGGCGTGGAACAGGCCAGTCCTCCCAGCCCCACGATCCCGCAGATTCCCCAGACCACCGCAGGACGCACACCGCACCGCATCGCTGCGAACATGATGGGATTATAAGGACCACCCTGCCGAAACACAAGAAACGGGTATATAATCCGCGCACCGTGCAGGCCCCGACCACGCATTCGACGCAGCCTCCACCCGCCTCTCGGACACGCTGGAAAATCCTGGCACTGTTGTTTCTGATCAGCATCATCACCTATGTAGACCGAGGCAACATCTCGGTCACCGCCCGACAGATGATGCCGGCGTTCGGCCTCACCACGATAGAGATGGGCTACGTGTTTTCGGCCTTTGTTCTGGGCTACGCGCTCTTTCAGATCCCCGGAGGTTGGCTGGGCGACCGGTGTGGAAGCAGGCTGGTCTTGACCGGGGCCGTGATCTGGTGGTCCGTCTTCACCGCCTTGACCGCACTTGCCGGCACGTTGCCGACCGCGCAAGTGGCGGGAATCTTGGGTTCGCTCATCCTTATCCGGTTTCTGATCGGCGTAGGCGAGGCCGCCGCGCTCCCCAATTTCAACCGAGCGGTGGCCAACTGGTTTCCGCTTGGCGAGCGCGGGCTCGGAATGGGAATCTCGATCGGCGGCCTCGGGATCGGATTGGCCATCACGCAACCGCTGGTGGCCTGGATGATGGTGAACTTCGGGTGGCGGAGCTCGTTCTACGCGGCGGGGGTGGCGGGCCTGCTCATCGCCGGCCTCTGGGGCTGGTACGCGACCGATCGCCCCGAGCAGCACCGAGGGGTGAACGAGGGGGAGATGGCGCACATCCAGGGCAAGCGCGATGGGTCTGCCCCGACCCTCCCGCTTGTGGAACAAGTTCCCTGGAAAACCTTTGCGCACACGCCATCCGTCTGGTGGCTGGTCCTCAGCTATACCGGCCTGGGCTACGTCGCCTACGTGTACATCTCCTGGTTCTACCTGTACCTGGTCAACGAGCGCGGCTTTGACGTGCTGCGCGGTTCCTTCTTCGCGACCGGCCCATTCCTGGCCATCACCGTGCTCTGTCCGCTGGGCGGATGGGTCACCGATCGCCTCACCGCCTCGCTGGGCGTGAACAGCGGGCGTTCCCGCGTGGGGTGCGTGGGGATGCTGCTCTCGGGCGCCTGCATCGTGGCCGGAGCACAGGCGAGTGCGCCCTATATCGCCATCGTGTTGCTCTCGCTTGGCGCCGGCTTCCTCTACTTCACGGTCGGCGCCTTCTGGGCCAGCACGATTGATCTGGCCCCTCGCCATGCCGGGACACTCTCCGGCATCATGAACACCGGCGCCAACGTCGGCGGAACGATCTCCCCGACGCTCACGCCCTGGCTGGCGGAGCACTTCGGGTGGAACGTCTCGCTGGGCGTGGCGGCCGGCATTGCGGCGCTGGGCGGACTCATGTGGCTGGCGATCAGGCCTGGCGATGGGTTAAAGAAAGCAGGCTAGTGGGCACAGGTTTCTTGTCTCGCACCATATTCGCGCTCTTGATCGCGGCGAACCGGTTGTACTGCAGGGTGATCTTCCGGGTCAGGCCTCCCGCCATCCCTCCATTGCCCACATCGGGTCCCGCCCTTCTGGTTTCCGACCACTCCTCGCTGACCGACCCCCTCGTCTTATACGCTACCGCCGGTCGCCCGATTCGGTTTCTCATGGCCCGGGAGTTCTACGATCTGCCCGTCTTGAACTGGATCTCCAACCTATACGGCAGCATCCCGATCAGCCGGGGCCGTTTCGAAGTCGGCCCCGTCCGGACGATGCTGCGTGCCCTCGCTCAAGGGGATGTCGTGGGCGCCTTTCCGGAGGGCGGAATCGTCAAACATCGCAAGGAAGAGGGATACGAAGGGATGGGCTTCGTGGCGTTGAAAAGCGGCGCGCCCGTGATTCCGGTCACGATCACCTGGGACCGCCCCCGCCCCATAAGCCTGCTGCGCGCGATCATCACCCCCGCCCGTGCGACGGTGCGGTACGGCGCGCCGATCGTCATCGGCCATGGGGCCGGACCTCCCCGCGACGAGGCACGCGCGGCGACGGACCGGATCCTCGAGGCGATCAGAGGGCTACGGACCGCAGGGACTTGAGGCGGGGCTCGGACAGCACGCGGCCGAGATTGTTGGTCAGCCGGTCTGCGTCCTCTTTTGTGAACACCATCGGTGGCTTGACTTTCAGGACGTTGCGGGACGGACCGTCGGACCCGAGCAGAACACCAAGGTCCTTCATGCGCTCGATGACGTAGGAGGCCTCGGGGATGGCCGGCTCCAATGTGTCGAGCTCACGAACAAGTTCAACGCCGAGGAAGAGGCCCTCCCCACGGACGTCACCGATCAATGGGTGCTTCGACTTCAGACGGCTCAGCCCGTCTTTCAGGTATGCGCCGACGGTCGCGGCGTTTCTCTGCAATCCCTCCTTCTCGACGACATCCAGCACCGCGAGTCCGACCGCGCAGGACACCGGGTTTCCGCCGAACGTGTTGAAATATTCCATCCCGTTGGCGAACGAGGCCGCAATCTCGGGCGTCGTCACTACGGCTGCCAAGGGATGACCGTTGCCCATCGGCTTCCCCATGGTCACGATGTCAGGCAAGACGTTCTGCGTTTGAAAGCCCCAGAAATGGGAGCCGACCCGGCCGAACCCCACCTGGACTTCATCGGCAATGCAGACGCCGCCAGCCGCTCGGACATACCGGTAGGCCTCTGCGAGATACCCGGCCGGCAGGACGATCTGCCCGCCGCAACTCAGGAACGATTCGCAGATGAACGCCGCGATCCGTCGGCCCTCCCGACGGGATCTCTCGATGACCTCCCTAACATGGTGCGCGTACAGCCGGCCGGAGTTCCGGTCGTCCTTGTAAGGTCCGCGGAACCGGTCCGGCATCTGCACCGTGTGGACATGGGGCGGGGCGCCGGCGCCGCCCGGACCGGCGAACTTGTACGGGCTGATGTCAATGAGGGTCGTCGTGTTCCCATGGTACGCTCCCTCGACGACGATCACGTTTGTGGCCCTGGTGTGGGTTCGCGCCATGCGGAGGGCGAGTTCATTCGCCTCGCTGCCGGAACATACGAAGTAACAGACACGCAGGGGTTCCGGAAGGGTGGCGCAAAGCCGTTCTGCATACTCCACGATGTGGTCGTGCAGGTACCGTGTATTGGTGTTCAAGACGGCCATCTGTTGGTGCGCGGCCTGGACGACCGCGGGATGGCCGTGGCCGACGTGAGCCACGTTGTTCGCGCCGTCGAGAAATTCTCGACCCAGATGGTCGTACACGTACTGCCTCCACCCTTTTACGATTTTGAGGGGTCTCTCATAAGACACACTCAGATTTGCGCCCAGCCGATGCTTGCGGGCCTCGAGGATTTCCTCACGACTTCTCCCGGGTTCCGGCTTGGATAGATCGGGGATACGGAGGATCAGGTTGGGATCGGGACAAAGGCTCAGCCAGATCGCGCGGTCCCGTGGGGCGCAGACGCCTGGAAAATTTCCGAAGCGTTCGAGAAGGTCGAGGATGATTTGGAAGTGCAAGTGCGTGGGCCACTGACCGTTTACTGAAGAATCTCCGATGGTCCCGATGCGGGTCCCCTTGGCAACACGCATCCCGTCGGACACTCCCTCCAGCGACTCTTTGCTGAGGTGGCCGTAGAGGGTGAAGAACTCGCCTGTGCCCTCGACTTCGTGCCGGAGAATGATGGTCGGCCCGTAGTCAAGCGCAAGGGCGTTGTCGGCGAAGCTGTGCACCGTTCCGTCCAGCGGAGCATACACCGGCGAACCCGGCGGCATGAATAGATCAATGCCGAGGTGGACGGTGCGCCATTCCTCCACCTCGCTGCCGACAGGTCGGAATCGCTCCGAGGTGTAACTTCGGCGGGCCTCATCATAGCGCCCGATCCCGACGCGCGCCCCCGCCGCCTGCATCCGTTCGGACACCGCCTCGCAGAGGCCTGTCAGGTCCGCGGGATCAGCAAGCGACACAGGGTCGGAGCTCCCGGCGCGCAGATCGAAGACCACGTGCTCGCCCTTTCGCAGATCAGGGTCAACCACCGGCCCGACGGCGTCCGCATGCGCCTCGATCCAGCGCACCACCGCCGCCGCGCGCGGACATGGTGCCCTTCCGCAGGCACGCCGGAACGCGTAGTAAAACAGGCGGGGACTCAGTTGGGACAGGCGCACGAGGGCAGCCGACGCGGGCCCTTCCGAGACGGTGAGATACGGGTTGTCCGGATGAAGCTCCTTCTGACGGGCCGAAATCGTCACACTGGCGCACAGCCTCACGGCGATGAGGTCGTAGAGCAACTCAAGCTCCTCCTCCGTCAAGGGGTTGGCGTGATGATACCCGCCGACCACCAGAGTCGCCGCCGCCACCGGATCCGTTTTGCCGAGGATCGCGTAGGCGGCGCAGACCGCTAACTCAAACACGGTATGGGACTCGACGAGATCACCGAAATCAATCACGCCGGTCACGTCCCCGCCATGAGACTGAATGCCGGTGACGAGGACATTGTAGTCGTTCCCGTCATTGTGAATCACGCTGGTGCGGAGGCCCGGCAGCGCAGGCTCGACGTACTTCCGGAAGCGCTGGTGAAAGCGCTCCACCAACGCCCGTCGCTCAGGATCGGTGACGTGGTTGAGATTCCGTGCGACGACTGTCCCGGCGTGCTTCAGGTCCCACTGCAGCTCCCGTTTCAAGGCGGGATGGGACAGGCCTACCAGGGCCCGGTCCAGCCGGCCGAAAAACACGCCAAGGCTGCGAAGGAGTTCCGGGGTGTGCGGACCGACCTCGACCAGGAGGTTGCCGGGGACAAAGGTCAGCAGCCGTACAAAGTGCGTAGACCCATCCGACCGCTGGGCCGTTCCGATCCGCTCACCCCTCGTGGTCGCCCTGAGGCGGGGGCAATGCAGCGACGGGTCACAGCGGGCCAAATGCTCCAGCACCGCGTTCTGGGCTTCAAGGATCTCACGGGCCTCCGACGAATTGGCGACCTTGAGCACGAACTCCGGCCCCGACTTGGTCTCGAACAGGAAATTCTGATCGCGCTCGCTGGGAAGAGAGCGTGCCGTGGCGGTGACGCCGAACAAGTCGAGCGCAAGAGCGCGAGCCTCTTCCTCGGTAAAACGCGGTGTCGGGTCTGTAACGGCGGCCGCGACTTTGCTCATCTTTTCGGAAGGCTCCCCGCTTCAGCTTATGGGCAGGAATGTATCAAGACCTGACCCTGCACGGCAACTTGACACATCCTCCATGACGGTCTAGCCTTTGCGCTATCCTCATAGCACCCTCATCCTGCCGGCCCACGAGGAAGACAGCGCCAGGGAGGCTCTGTTGCAGGCACCGAAAAACATCCCCGCGCCTGAGGACAGGGAAGATAATACTCCGGAGCCTACACACAGTGAACACTACGAGGAGTGGCGTCGCCGCTTCGCGGCAGACCGTCTTGTGGTGCTATACTATCTCGGCCTTGTCGCCAACCCTGTCTTCATCGCCGCAGACGTTCTTCTCCATCGTGAGCACCTGGCATCGCTCCTCGACATTCGCGCAATCCTTGAACTTGGGCTGGCGATTTGTTTCTTGACCCTCAAACGACGAACCGCCCTACTCACGCCGAACGCGTTATTGGTGCTATGGATACTGATCGGCAATCTGTGTATCGCACAGATGACGGTCGTCCTTGGTGGATTCACCGCTCAGTATTACAACGGCCTGAACTTGGTGTTCTTGGCCGCAGCGGTCATCGTGCCTGTTTCCTGGCCCAGCCACTTGGTCGCGCAGCTTGGCACGCTCATCTATTACTACGGCGCCAATTTCCTTCACGCTCCGACCCCCGCCGGCCTGAATGCCGCAATCGAAAATTCCTTCTTTCTTGTATGGACCTGCGTCGCCCTGCTGTTTTCGGTGTATCTCTACGAGCGCTTGCAACGCGCTGAATTCCAGGCACGGCTGTCGGAGCGCCGTATCAGCCGGCAACTGGAAGCATCGAATCGAAAACTCCTCGACCTGGACCGCTTGAAGAGCGAGTTCTTCGCCAATGTCAGCCACGAGCTCCGAACCCCGCTGACGCTGAGCTTGGGCGCCCTCACGACACTCCTGAAATGTTCGCCCGCCCCGGAAAGCGAGCAGTTGATTCACACGGGCTTGCGGAACACGTCCAGACTCCTCTTTCTCATCAATGAACTGCTGGACCTTGCCAGGTTCGACAGCGGACGAGCCGAGATCAGGAAACGGTGCATAGATTTAGTGCCGCTCTTGCGGAGCGTGGCGGCGAACTTCGAATCCAGCCAAAAGAGTCGCATCCATTGCAGCGGGATGAGCCGGCCGGTTCCGATCGAAGTGGACCCCCCTCAATTGAAGAAAGTCCTCTATAACCTGCTCTCCAACGCCTTCAAATTCACCGATCCCGACGAGGGCCAGGCCTGGATCAAGCTCAGCGCGAAGGAGGATTGCGTGGAGCTCGCGATCGAAGACAACGGTATCGGCATTCCCCGCGACCAGTTGGACCGGATTTTCGACCGCTTCACGCAAGTGGAAGGAAGCGCAACGCGGCGATACGAGGGAAGCGGAATCGGGTTGGCCTTGGTCAAGGAAATCGTGACGCTCCACGGCGGAACAGTCACGGTTGAGAGCGAGCTTGGCCGCGGTTCGACCTTCACCATCACCCTGCCCCGCGGCAAGGCCGGTCCTGACGATATCGTTGCGCTCGAGGACGATGAATCCATCATGGTGCCAACTCTCAGTGAGGGCGAACAAGACAACGTCCCGAAGATGTCCTCGTCGTCCGCATCACGTGATGAGCACCCTTTAGTGCTCGTGGCCGACGACAATGCGGACATGCGCGGTTATCTGGAACGGATGCTCGCCGGGCATTACCGGGTCGCCCTCGCGAAGGACGGCTCCGAGGCGCTTGCACAGGCCAGGGCTCTCCGTCCTGATCTCATCCTCACCGATGTCATGATGCCCCGGATGAGCGGGCACGACTTGCTGAAGGCGATTCGGGGGGATCAGGCTTTCCGCTCGACGCCGGTGATTTTCCTGACGGCGCGGGCGGGCACGGAGGCGCGCGTCGAAAGCCTGGAGGCGGGCGCGGATGATTACCTTGCGAAGCCGTTTGACGAGCATGAACTCCTTGCCCGTGTGGGAAACCTGATACGGGCTCGCGCGCAGGAGCGAGAACTTCTCGAACTGCAGAAGGAGAAAATCGCGCGATTCCTGCCTCCGCACCTCGCCGAGATGATCGTCGCAGGCGATCGCGACGACTTCCTGAAAGGCCACCGGACGGAAATTACCGTGCTGTTCATTGATCTGCGCGGTTTCACCACCTTTGCTGAGACGGCTGACCCGGAAGTGTTGATGGCGGTCCTTCGGGAATACCAGACCGAAATGGGGCGTGTGATCTCAGAGTACGGTGGAACCCTCGAGCGATTCGCCGGAGATGCCATGATGGTCTTCTTCAACGATCCCATCCCTGTCCCGAACCATGCCGAACTGGCGGTGCGGATGGGCATCGCCATGAGGGATCGCTGTGGTGAATTGTGCGCGCAATGGAGCAAATCAGGCATCGAGCTCGGAGCAGGAATCGGCATCGCCACAGGGTATGCCTCATTGGGGGTCATCGGATTCGAAGGACGCAAGGACTACGCGGCCATCGGCCCGGTCACCAATCTGGCCGCCCGCCTCTGCAGCGAGGCCCAGCACGGCCAAATCCTCGTGTCGGGTCGGCTCTGGCAACTGGTGGAGCCTCTCGTCTTCACCGAGCCGGCCGGGGACCTGGCGCTGAAAGGATTCCACCGCCCGGTTCCGGCGTATAACGTCACTGGCCTGCGACCCATTAAGTCATGGGACTGACATCTTGACTTCGGAAGGCCGTGGTTCTAAAATGGCGCCAAATCGGTTCCATCTATGAGGTGACACGATGGCCGTGACCCTTTCGATCAAGAACGTCCCCGATGAAGTTGCGACACGATTGCGCCGTCGGGCGTCTCATCACCACCGCTCATTGCAGGGAGAGTTGATGGCGATCCTCGAAGAGACTCTGAAGTCTCAGGAACCTTTGCATCCCAAAGCCGCATTGGATCAGATTCGCAAGTTGGGGCTTCGCACCCCGGCGGAGGCCGTGTCCATGATCCGTCGGGACCGGAATGCCCGTTAAGGTCGTCGACGCATCCGCCTTGGCAGCTCTCCTTTTCGTTGAACCGGAGTCGGAAGTAATCACATCCAGGTTAGAGAGCAGCACACTCGCAGCGCCCTCACTCTTACCCTTCGAGATGGCCAGCGTCTGTGTGAAGAAGCTACGCCGGCATCCGGAACAGCGAGAGGCTTTACTTGCGGCCCATTCGCTGATGGATCGCCTAGGGATCGACTACTTTCAGGTACAGATGAGAGAAGTCATTGCCATGGCGGAACGGTCAAAACTGACGGCGTACGATGCGTCGTATCTGTGGCTGGCCCAATCGCTCGGAGCAGAACTGGTTACCTTGGATACCACGTTGGCCCGCGCCGCCAAGCGCCTTGCCCTCAAGCAAAAGGAACGAAAAGGCCGCTAGCCGCAAGCGTCTTTGTTCCCGAACTGCTCGGGCTGGTCCGACCACCCCTCCCAGCCTTCCTTGCTTCTCACCTTCACCCACCAACTGAACTTGAGCTCCTTTTCAAGCTCACCCCAGCATTGCTTCTTGTTTTCGCAGCGGGCGCCCGGTGAGCCTCCATAAGGACTGAAGCCGAGATCTTCTTCCTGCATTGCGCCCTTGCGCCACACTTTGAAGTACCCCTCTCCCAAATAGGTGTAGATCCACAAGACGTCGCCAGGCTTGTATCCGGCGTGCGGCTTCTTGACGACGAAACGGACGGGACTCGAATGAACCTCGCCTGTGATCGCTTCGGCAATGGCACCCGCCTTTAGGATCCCGACCACCTTCGCCTTCGTATCGGGCTGGGCGTATGCGACGGTATCTGCCTTCGTATGCCACGCCCGGTAGGTACAGCACTCGAATGGGCATGCGCCCTTGTCAATGTACCTAGCCGGCGGCGAATCCGCGCCGGTTGCCACGGCCGGCAATACGGCGGCAGCGATTGCGAACAGGAGCTTCTTCATCCGTCCTTTGCGGGGCGAAATGTGCCACCCCTCACCCTAACCCTCTCCCCAGGATGGGGCGAGGGTCTGGTGGAAATTCAGGATGTGCGTAAGGAGGCGCGGAAGCCGATGCGGCGCGTGGGTGTACGGACTGTATCAGCGGGAGACGGCCCTGCGCAGCGTGGCGGTTCCTGACCGAGCGCGAACGGTTGCCCACCACTTGGACAAGGCTCCAGACCTCGCCCGGTCACGGAAGTAGGCGATCTCTTCCTGCGGGCTCAAACGCTTGGTCTCTGCGTAGATCTTGGCCTGAGCGGACCGCTTAAAGGCAATACAATCAAACTTCTTTGCCTTACTCCGGCTCATCCGGCAACACCTCCCGTGGGGAGACAATGGTCAGGATACCATACCCCTTCAACAAGTTCACCTGATTATAGGCCTTCATCTTGTCGAGGCGAACAATATGGGCGAAGTTCCACGACACGATCGCATCAGCCCGAGCCACTGTGGCGGCCGCGACATGTGCCGCGTCATCCGCCCATTGAGGTCCCAGGATTTTCGCCTCCATGTACGCATCGCGGAGATCAAAAATCTCCTCAGTCAATTCGACACGCTCCACAGCCATCGTGGGTAGGGATGGGAGAATATCACGGACTCGCTTCGGCACGTCCTCAAGTTCTCGAACGACGATATCGCTGAGGAGCAACACTACACGCTCCTCACGAGCAGCTTCGATCAGCCGGAACGAGTCCGCCGCGAATTCCGGATCAAAGCATCCTCCGGTCGCCGAAGTATCGGCGTACACCCGCAAGCGCTTAGCACGCGAGGGCTTACTCATAGACGTTGTTGCGGGTCCGCCCCATCAGCCGCGCAGTATAGCCCTCCCCTTCTGAATCGTCACGGACAGCGGGAGGGTTGAAAAGGATACAGGGGGCGGCGCAGGAAGGGGCACAGGCACCGCTCGGAAGCGGAGCCGGTCCCCGCGCGGCCCTTCGGCGTGCTCAGGGCGAACGGGTTAGGTTAGTAGAACGCCATGGCGGCGTAGGTGACGGTGGAGTTGTACTGGTCCACGGTGGCGCGGTCGTAGCGCAACACGGTGCCTTTGGCCTCATCCAGGAGCTTCAGCATGGTGTAAAGCGGCGGGAGGATGCCGATGCGCCGCGCATCGTCCTCTTGCTGGATGAACTTCAGGAAGGCATCGGGATCCCCGTTCTCCGCGTGCTTGAGCATGGCGAGGTCGGCCTGCATCGTCTTATGGAACGAAAAGTCGGTCGGCGGCTTGGGATCGCTGTACCGCATGCCGATGTGGGCCAGGTCCCCGCTGACGATGAAGCACACCTCCTTGCCGAACGCCGCCAGGGCCTTGCGGAACGCCTCGGTGAACTGCGCAATGCGCTCGCCTTGTTGGACCAAGTCTGGATGGCTGAAATGCAGATGCGAGAAGGAGCAGAGCACCGGGACGATCGTCACCGGCTTCTTACCGCCGAGGACGTGCTGGAGGAACACCGTTTGAAACTCGATGGCGTGGTCCTTGCGATGGGCGATCTCCTCCTCAAAGAATATGCCGCCGCCGTGCTCCCGGAAGAGCCGCAAAAAACCCCGATCGGCACGGACGGTTCCCAGCGGCGTTGCAAAGTCCCTGTCCGTGCAGGCGAATAAAGTTTCAATGATCCCGCGGGCAGAGCCGAGAATCACGAAGACATCGGGAGTCTGGGCCTCCCGGACCTCCTTGTAGGCCCACGCATAGAGTGGCCCGGCCATGCCGATCTCCACGTGCGGGGCGACCACCGCCTTGAGTTTCTTCCCTGCATGCTCAGACGGGGCGTTGCGGGGCCCTTCTTTCGAGCGGAAGAAGCCATCAAGCTGTTGCCTTAGCTTTTCGGGGTCGGCCTCATAGCTCTTCCCGGCATGCACGGCCGGACGGACAGGCTCGGCACGGTAGGCCTCCACGATCCCCTTTTGGGCCGCCTCAAACCGGTCGCCCTCCAGGAACAGTCTGGCATCCAGATCGGCCAGAAACTTGTCCATCCAGTTCGGCATGAGGATTTCGCCGAACCGTTTGAGGTACTCCGCCGCGATCTGATTCCGGGTATGGGCCCCGTCGAGAAACTGGATCAGGTAAAAAATATTCGGAGGAAGGAACAGGGTGCCCTCGGAAATCCCCTGCGGGTCCCGCAACCCCATAGACTGAGTCTCCCCCTCACGCACCGGAAAGAATTCCAGGTTGCGCAGCTTGGGGTACTCCATCGCGCCGAGCTTCGGCGTGGTGTCCATCACCCCTCCCCGCCCTTCCGTCGTGCGCCGACTTCCCAGCCTGCGAGCGACAGCACGGTGACGAACAGGAGCACCAGCGTGGCGTAGCCGTACTCCGCGCCGGAGAACGTGATGAGGTCCCGGAACCGGCCGATCAGCAGCGACATGCGGGACATCACCGTATAGCCGAACGCCGCCCCGAAGGCGATCATCAGGAAATAGATGCCGGTCCTGGCCGTGACCATGCCGGGCCCGGTATGCTCGACCGAGAAGAAGAAATAGAAGAGCACCGACACGACTCCGATCAGCAGAATGATCGTGTTGACGCCGCTTTGAGGCAGCGCAAAGTTCATAAAGGCCGAGAACCCGCCGTCCCCCGTCGGCACGAGGGAATTCACCGTGTCCTCGATCTGCTTCAGGATGTAGGACGAAACGGTCCGCGGGATCGCCACGCCGGAACCAAAGCCCACCACGAACGCGAACGAGAGACGCGACAGCCACGCGATTTGGGGAACAAAGCGAGTCAGCATCAGCAAGCCAAGGACCGCAGGAATGAGCAGCACGTAACTGGCGGGATCGGCGGGAGCCTCGACGACGGACTTCGAGAGGGGGGTCCAGAACTGCTTGACGAAAACCTCGTGCCAGGCCAGGACAACCGAATACCCGACCGAGATGCCAACGTAGAGGTGTTCGCCGAGCTTGAACAGCGGGTTGTCCTTGTACAAGAAACTATAAATGAACAAGGTCAGGCCGGCAGCAACCCACGCGCCGAGCACCGTTTCTGTCGCCATCAAGCAGACCGTCCTTTTTCTCCGCGGAGCACGAAATAGAACACGTTGCATAGGATCACCAGGACGATGATCACGAAGTGGGTGGCCGATTGGGCATCCATCCCGGCCGTCGCCGTCCCCCTCTGCCCGATCAGCGTTTCGTATTCCGCCGCGCCCTGGAGCCCGCCGATCAGACCGTTGATCTGGCCGCTCCTGAGAAAGGGATAGAGCCCCGGCGCGATCACGCCGGTCGAGCCACCGGCCATCTCGAATCGGTATTTGTCCTTGCCGAAGACGTACCACATCTCTATCCCGGCCCCGCCGGCCGCGAGGCTGACCATGTAATTCACATCGCGCAGGTTGCGGACTCCCTCCAGCACGGGCATCCCGTGCGTCGGGTTCTTCTGGTAGTCCGAGGGAAACGCCTTGTAGAGGTCCTGCCCCAGTGAGATGATCAGCGCGCCGCCTCCCGGACTCCAGCCGAGAAACACGTAGTCTTTGCCCCGCTCCTTTCCCATCTCCGCCGCCACTTTCGAGAAAACGCTGTCCGCCAGGCCGGTGCCGGTCAGCCAGTGCGTCATGCCGATGATCCGGAGATTTTTGCGGAACGCGTGGCGAAGCAAGGCGATCCCCTGCGGCTCCAGTTCCGGCTTCGAGGAGGGATCGAAGTCGAACGAGATCAAGAAGACGGACCGCTCCGGCAGCGCCTCGATGTAGTCGTAGACCGCATTCACTTCCGGCGAGATCTTGATCGGCAGCCCGAAGGGGCGGAGCAAGGGGAACAACACCGCCACGGCGACCAGCAGAAAGATGAGACGCCGGTCAATCCCGACCATGCGGCGTGCGAAGTCCTTCATTGGTCCTTGCCTCCGCCGAGATACGACCGTTCGATGCCGAGGATGATCTTCAGCGACAGGGCGACCGAGCCCATGCTGACGCCGATCAGGATCGCTCTTCTGACCGCGCTGTTCAGCACGTTCAACAGCCACTGCGTGACATCCCAAGTCCAAGGCGCCAGGAACTGCCCCAACGGAACGCGCCCCATCATGACCATGACGGCCGCCGCCAGCAGCACGGAGGCCTCACGGGAGCGAGCCCGAAACGCCCGGTAGGCCGCCGAGGCGATGAAGAAGGCGAGGATCGAAAACATGGTCCCCTGGAGCGGCACCATGGTGTAGTCGTACATCCAGCCAAACCCAGTTTGCGCGCCGTTCACTTTGGTCTCGCCGTGAGCCCAGAATCCGACGGCGATGGTGCCGAGCATGGCGACATACAGCACAAGACTGTAGCCCCATCCGGGGACCTGCCGCTGGATCTTGACCGCGTGGACATGGAATAGACTGGCGATGCCCAGCAACAGAGCAAATCCCGAGATAATCTGCATCCACTTTGAGACGTTGGTGATCGCGTCTTCCGAGACCGGATGCGGGATATAGTACTGGAGGGCGAACGCCGTCCCCATGAAGAAGGTGATGGCCAGCGGCAGTTGGCGCTTGAGGAAGATCATTTGAAGTCTTTGAAGAGGTCCAGGACGTAGTGGAAGATTTCCGTCTGGACGACCACGCCGACGGTCGCCAGGGCCGTCCCGAAGACCAGCACCCCCATGATGAAGGCCTTGCCGAAATCCTGCCCGCGGAGGGTCCCCACCAATACCGGCTCCCGCGAGAGATACGCGCTGGCTGCGTAGAGCTCCTCGCCGATCAGCGTGTAGTCGCAGGTGGTCACGAAAAACGGGAGTTGGTGATCCGAATCGGTCCCGGCGATCTGGATCGCGCCGGTGCCGGCACCGGTCTCGGTCAGCAGCAAGGATTCGGCGAAATAGGAGCCCATGAAGAAATTCGCGGCCGGCTTCTCCCGGAGCATAATCCCGTCCACGGCCGCCGTGTAGCTGAATTGATCGTCGGTGATGAAGAAGTTGGAGTCTTCCTTGTAGGCGTCGGGCCGGCCGGCCTGGACGTACGCTTCCTTCATGACCTCCTGGCAGACCGCCATCACGATCGGATCGCGGTGGGGCACCTTCAACGTCGTGTCATAGTGGGCCACTTTCTTGGCCACCTCGCCGAGGATCACCGTGGCCGCGATGGTGGACACGTCGCTCATGCCCCCGCTCCCGGTCAGGTACAGGATCGGCCGTCCCATTTCGGTGGAGCGGCCGATGGCTTCTTCAACCGCGTCCAGTCCCGCAATGCGTCGCAGGTGGACATGAGGGTTTCGCCGCGCGGCCGCGATGCTCGCCAGCAGGATGCCCGTGAAAGCAAGGGCAAAGATAAGGTTGTTCACCTGGGCCGTGTTGAAGCGATCCGGATATGAGGCTGCTTGCGAGACGTCCGACCAGACTTCCTGATCGCCTTCCCGCACGAGCAACTTGACGGCATAGGACCGCCCATCTTCGATGGGAAAGGCCTTGGACGAGGAAAGCTTGACGTAATGATCCCCCTGGCCCACCGGCCGGCTCCACCAGGGGAAATCGCCGGGTTTCACGTAGCGGGTGTTGGCGGGATATTCGGCGACTTTCTTGAAGTCGGCGGAGGGACTCTCCACCGCCCACACCTCGACCTTCCGGTCCTTGTTGTCCGCAGGCGAGGCCTTCCAGACGAGGCTCAAGCTCTTGCCGGCATCGTTCGGGGTATCCAGGACCCGGAAACCTTCCGGCGGGACAAGCGAAGGAGGGGCGGCCAACGCCGCCCCTCCGGTCAACAGCAGCAGCAGAATCGAAGCAACGATCACTTCTTGAGAGCCAGTTTCACGCTGATGGCTCCACCCAAATCACCTTCCTTCGCCCCTTCCTTCATGTAACCGGAGATATCCTTCTCCCCCTTGGGTTCCCCATGGCATCCGAGACAGCCCTTGCCGTAAAAGAGCGGCAACAGCACTCGCAGGGACTTCCCCCCGTCCACCACCTCGCTGATGATCTTTTCACCCTGTCGGGGATAGGCTGGATCGGCAAACTTCTTCAACACACCCGCTTCAAACTCATCCGCTTTGTTCTTGGGGTTTCGCAAGAGCCCATCGTGGGTTGTCTGTTTCAAATAAATACCGGACTTGGCGCTGAACTTGGCGGCTGCCTGGGTCCCGAACGTGGCGGGAATAAATCCTTTGAACGCCACACCCTGTTTGTTGATGACCGGCTGATAATCGGCGACGGTGCTCTTGCTCGCCTCGACGAGCTTGGGCAGGAGGTCTTTGGCGCTCGCCGGCACTTTTTCGTTCTTGAGATTGGCGAGATCAACCTTTGCCCGCTCCTTGAACTTCTCGTTCAGTTGTTTCTCAAAGACCTCGGGGGTAAAGCCCTTGTCCCCCTTCTCGGGGTCGTTGATGAGCGACAGGTTCGCCCCGATCGTGACCCGTCCGGTATCCAAGAGGATCGCCAATAGCCGCCCGGTTTCAATCGCGTCCGCGTCGGCAAGGACGGGTTGTGGAGAAAACCCAACGCCCACGAGGATTGCTAAAAACGCCACAATTACCATGTTCTTCTTCATATTCACCTCCTTGGTTGATGCGACAGTATAAGCGCCTGGTCAATGAAATTCCAATCGTCAGCCTTCAATCACTTCAATGTTCGCCCGGGGGACCACCGCCGTGGACTCGTCCGGAAAGCCGATCTCCATGACGCGGACGCGGCTTTCAGTTGGAATGACGGTCAAGTCCGACGGCAGCCCCGCAACCTGTCCGATGCGCCCGAAGAACGGCTCCCGAATGACCCGAACCGGATCCCCGACCTTGACCCCGCCCCGTTCCTGCCGAGCAGAGGACACCTGCCCTCTCGCATCTTCGTCCGCCGCCAGCGGAACAATGATCTCGGGACGGATGACCCCGGCCCTGATCTGCGTCGCCCCGGAAATGGATGCTTTGCGCCCGTTCAGCGTCCGGAGCAACTCAAAGGTCTTCCTGGCCATGGGGATGCGCCCGAATCCTTCGGTCAAAATCAAGGTGAACCCGACGTTCTCCGTCCCCGTGATGGCCACGCCCAGATCGTAGCCGAGCAGGGCCCGGAGATCCTTGTCGTGCATCCCCCCGACGACGATCCCCCTCACGCCGACAGCCTTGGCCCGTGCCATGGCCTCGGTCCCGACGAAGGATCCCCCGACGACGATCTTCCCCGCGTGGCGAGGCATGAGATGATCGGCGGTCAAAACTTCTTCCGGCGATGAGGCGATCACGGCCAGTTCTCCCCACGTCTCGCCTCCGACTCCAAAGATCCCCTGAATGAACGCGCAGGCGGTTTCCACCCGTATTCCCTGGCCGGGAATCACCTCCGCCACCGTCCCATCCAGATAGGCGGACAAGTCCAGTTGCCTGGGAGGCTCGCGCAAGATCACCTGCCCCGTCACGCTCGAAACGGCTTCCACCGATCCCGTGATGGGAGACCGCACCTCCGTTTTGAACCACTTGATGAACGGCTTGTTCTCCGCCAAGGCTTCGTCCTTCTCGACTCTGTCGCCTTCCCGCTTGACCATGAAGTCCTTGAGGTCTTCCGGGAGTATGCCGAGCAGGTTGACGACGTTCACCACATGGACCTTGCCGGGAAGTTCCGCTCGCGCCACGACTTCCGCCGAGGCCACGGTCTTGCCCTGCTCGGCCAGGATGGCTCCAGGGATCGGCAGGATCCGCTTTTTGGAGATGACGGTCCGCGGGGTGACGGTCAGGCCAGGTGTATAGGTGTGAGCCATATTATGCCGGGTAGAGACCCAGAGCCTTATGCCATTCCTTCAACGCACGGATCCGATCCTCATCCTTCGCCGGAAGATGTAGAGGACGGCCCCGCCCATCGAGCATCAAGCCCACCACTCCTCCCCGGGCGCGCCGCTCTACCGGTTCTCCCCGACCCGCTCCAAGGTCCACCTGCCGAGCCGGCTTCAGAGACACGGTGGCCTCTTCACCCACCGCGAGCGGAAACAGATGCAACGCCCCGAAGGTCAAGGTCCCACTCTCAGGAACGCGGCCGGCCGGGAAGGTGATCGTATAGTCCGCTACGCGCGCTCCCCAGGCCGCTTGTCCGATAGGCGCCACACAGGTTCCCAGGTGGATCATGCAGTCCCGAACGAAGACCTCGGTCGCGGCTTGCTCGTTGACCGTGGAGAGCACTCCGAGATGCGGCATCATGAAGATGCTGTCCACGGCGAGCTCCGTGAATCCCAGTGGTTCGTAGGCATCCACCATCATGAGCATGGACTGCAGCCGGCGGGGGGCATGAGAGAGAATGCCGCCGCTTCCCACGATCAGGTCCAGCTTCAGCATATCCACGAGCGTTTCCCCCGACCCTTTCTGCTCAAACACATCCGAGATCGAGCGTTCCTGCTGGACCCCCTTCAGCCCCGTCGCGAGCGTCTTGTGATGGCCGAGAGCCAGGCGGAGGGCCTCGCGCGCAATGGCCTGCTCGATCTGCAATTCGTCCAAGGTTTGCGGGACGGTCGTGGGACGGATCATCTTGTTTTTGATCCGGTTGCGGAGGTCCTGCTCGTCGATCGAGAACGGAACCCAGCGCATGATGTTGTCGAGCCCGCTCTCGGCCAGGACGTTCGAGATGCTGTAGCTCATGCCCAGGTTGGCCGACACCGTGCGATTAAAGACCCCCTGGAACACCGAGAACACATCGGTCGTCGCCCCGCCGATGTCCACACCGATCAGGTTGATGCCCTGCTTCCTGGCGATGGTTTCCATGATGAGCCCGACCGCGGCCGGCGTGGGCATGATGGGGGCGCCGGCCCACGCGATGAGCTTTTTGTAACCGGGAGCCTGGGCCATGACATGCTCCAGAAAGAGATCGTGGATCTTGTTGCGGGCGGGTACGAGGTTCTCGCGCTCCAGCACCGGGCGCAAGTTCTCGGTGATGGTCAGCGCGGTCTTCTTCCCGAGGATCTCGGCGACGCGTTCGCGGGCGCCGGCGTTGCCGGCATAGATCAGCGGCAGGTTATAGCTCATGCCCAGCCGCGGCCGGGGCTCGGCGGCGGCGATGTATTCCGCCATCTCGACCACATGCATCACGGTGCCACCGTCCGTGCCGCCCGAGAGGAGGATCATGTCGGGCCGCAGCGAGCGGATCCGCTCGATCTTTTCGTGCGGCAGCCGGCCGTCGTTCGAGGCCAGGACATCCATGACGATCGCCCCGGCTCCCAACGCGCACCGCTGGGCGCTCTCGCCCGTCATGCTCTGGACGACCCCGGCGACCATCATTTGGAGCCCCCCGCCAGCGCTGCTTGTGGAAATGTAGATGTCCACGCCGACCTTGGGGTCCCCCCCCGCCCCGCTGGGGGTAATGATCTTCTCTCCATCAAGAATTTTCCGTCCCGAGAGCTCCTCGATCTCGGCTATGGCGTTGAGGACCCCGCGGGTCACGTCCTCGAAGGGCGCTTCGACCGTCGTCGGCGCCTCCCCCCGATAGGTCTGGCGGTACTCCTCCCCGACCTTTTCGATCAGAATGGCCTTGGTCGTGGTGCTGCCGCAGTCGGTGGCTACAATCGTCCGCAACGGCTTGTCGGCAGGCGAGGTCATGGGCGTCGCGCCGAGCGAGTTACTTCGGCCCGGCTTTCAATGAGGCTCACAAGTCGCGAGAGGGTGTCGCGCCGCTCCAGAAGAAGGGCAACACGTTGCACGTCACGTTGAGGAAAGATCATATCCAGGATGGGCGCGAAAAAGTGGAGGGCTTGGCTCCCGAGAAAGTTCATGGGGCCCACGGACTCCAGGAACACCACGGCAGGAACCGCCATCCCGCGCGCAACGACCGCCTCCGCGGTGCGTTCCAACAGCGCCATATCCTCCGGGGAGAGAGGCTCCCCCTCCGGTCCCAACGCAAAGGCGTGCCGCCACTTGGCCTTGAGCCCCCTGAGACCTTGCGCAGAAAACCACTTGGGGGATGGTGTCATAAGTCACTCGCGGGTAAGGCCCGACAGCGTGAACGGGGATGAACGGGAAGTCATTATAGGGGCCGGTCTGGAGAGAGTCAATTCACGGGGGCACCTCGAAAATGTACACACCGTTCTTTGCGAACAGGAGACGCAAGGCCCGGGGCAAGTCCTTGAGGCGGCGGTCGTGCGCTTTCGCGCCTTCGCCGGAAAAGGCCAGGACACCGTATGAGTCATGCAGCCGCTTGAATTCCCGGACGTTGAGCACCACATGGCTGATCCCCTCGCCCGCCAGTCGCTTTGCCAACGCCTCAGGAGAGGATGCCTCCTGCACCCACCGTTGTAACGGATGGCGGTCATAGGCATAGGGAGCGACCGCCTCTCTCGCAAAATAATAGGGCCGGCTCTCACCGATGAACAGCAGCCGCGCACGGACCGTCACCTTCTCGCGCACAAAGCGAGCGGCATCGACATGGTCCAGTCGCCAGGCCAGGTACTCCTCGGCTCCCTCACGCCCGAGCGCCACATCGTACGCGGAAAATATCTGGGAATGCTGGGTCACAAACCGTGCGGTCCCCCACCCGCCCCACGCGAGCATGACGACCATCACCACCATACGGCCGGTCAGTCCGAGATGCAGCGCCGCACCGACCAGGACCACCAGACTAATGACCAGCGCCGGCGCGAAAAACCGCGTGGTGGGGGACGTGGCCACCCAACAGACGCCGGCCACCAGCACAAAGATCGCCGCCGCGTCGCCTAACCGCCTCACACGTGCCCCGACACCGATCAGCCGTGTGATGGCCGGCAAGGCCAAGACCGCGCAGACGGCCGCGATTGCAGGAACACCCGCGTCCGACGCGGAGCCAAAACGCTCAGGGTGCTGCACCAGATCCAGCGGCAAGCGCAGCAGGCCCATCAACCCAAGGCCGCCGGTTCCGTAAGGCAAGTCTCCCAACAATTTGGCTTGGCTTTCTTCGCTCCATAGACTTCCACCTAAAATTCCATAGGCCATCGGGTAAATCGGATTACCCGTATGTGCAACAGCGCGAACCCACCAGGGCGCCACACTCGCCAGCACGACCAGCGCCGCCCGGGTGATGTCCCACCGAGACCACCCGGCCACTATCGCGGCCGCCAGAAGAGCTAAGACCCAATACAACCCGGCCAGCTTGACCGTCGCGACGAGTCCCAGCACCAGCCCGAGGGGTAACCAGGATCGGGGCCCGGCCTGAGGAGCTGCCAGTACAGCGGCGGCGGTGACAACGGCGGCCGCCAAGCAGCCTTCGGCGAATGGAAGGGTTGCAAGAAACCAGAGCGTCGGCGATGTCGCCAGCGCGGCGGCCGCCAGCGTCGCCGCAAACATCGTGGGCCTGGGCCAGGCAATCGCCTCAGCCAATCCCCAGGCCGCAAGCGAGCACGCTACCCACAGAGCAAACACGGTCGCCCGTGCGCCGAGATCGCCGCCGAAAGCCATCCCCCAAGCCAGCAACACATCCGAGGCATGAGGCATCAACGTGAAGAACACCCAGGGTACGGCCTGGAGCTCTCCGGTCGCAAGCGCACGTTGAGGAATGACCAAGTGGTAGGCCAGCTCATCGAAGAAGGTGGGAGGAATCGTGGCCCACAACCAGGCCACCAGCCAAGTAACCCCCAAAGCTCCTCCCATCGCCAGGCCCGCTAGCACCGATTTTAGGTGTTGGAGCGAAGGGCGCACCAGCACGCCGGCGCGGGCCACATGGAATAACCCGAATATCAGCAAAGGCAGGGCGACGACACCGGTGATCCACAAGACGTGCAGGAGCGCGCTTGACACGGCCACCAGAGAGAGACAGGCGATACCCACACCCACGCGGATCGCCAGGGCGAGCGTGGAGTGACGGTCAGGCTCCAACAGCAGGCCGCCGATGGCGCGATCCACCAGCGTACCGGCCGCAAACGCTGCAATCAGAAAGGACGCCGGCACCAGCAACAACCACAGTCGAGCCGGGTCCACCCACGCTGTCCCCAGGGTCACCACCGCGGCTGCCGCCGAGAGCGTTGACTCCGGCCGGCCCCATGGGCCGAAGGGATCAGAGTCAGGATGCATTCAAGCGCGAGAGAAGTTCGTCTGGTCGGCGGGAGTCGCTTGGGGCGGAGGTCTGCTGCTCCGCATGGTATGAACTCCGGACGAGGGGTCCGGACTCGACGTGACGAAAGCCCGACGCGAGGCCTTCGTCCCTGAGGAGAGAAAACTCCTCCGGCTGATAGAACCGCATCACGGGCCAGTGGAACTTGGTCGGCTGGAGGTACTGCCCGACCGAGAGAATCGAGCACCCGGCCGCGCGAAGATCCCACATGACCGCCCGCACCTCATCCAGAGTCTCCCCCAAGCCGACCATGAGACCCGACTTCGTGACGGCCCCCCTATGGGACGCGTTTCGGAGCAACTCGAGGGAGCGCGGGTACTTGCCCTGAGGCCTGACCGACGGGAACAGGCTGGGCACCGTCTCGATATTGTGATTGAGGATGTCGGGGCCCGCCGCCAAGACCGTCTCAAGGGCGGTGCGGTCTCCCATAAAATCGGGAATCAGCACCTCAATCGTGCATGCCGGCAGTTCGTACCGGATGGCCTTTATCGTCTTCGCGAAGAGGCCCGCGCCTCCGTCCGGCAGCTCGTCTCGGTTGACCGATGTGATGACGGCGTGTCGGAGCCCAAGCACCCGGACGGCCTGGGCCACCCGGGATGGTTCGCCCTCATCCACAGGGAGGGGGCGCCCGGTCGTGACCGCGCAGTAATGGCAGCGGCGGGTACAGATGTCGCCGAGAATGAGGAATGTGGCAGTTCGGTTGTTCCAACACTCCCAGACATTCGGGCAGCGGGCTTCTTCGCAGATCGTGTGCAAGCCAAGTTCCTGGGTCAGCCGCCGGATCTCCCGATAAGCCGGCCCTTGCTGGAGCCTCACCTTGAACCATGACGGCAAATGAGGCCGGGGTTCCTGGAGCATGGGGATGGGGCGACTCATAAATCTTTCCCCCCCACCTTCACCCTCCCCCTCGAGGGGGGAGGGATGGGTGGGGGTGTTCCAACTCATACTTGAGAGTTTGCAGGAACTTGGCTGCCGCCACCCCGTCCACCACACGGTGATCACAGGACAGGGTGAGTTTGAGCCGCTGCCCGATCTCGACGCGCCCATCCCGCGCCACGGGGATCTCGCGCACGGCCCCCACTGCGAGCACCGCCGCCGCCGGCGGCAGGATCACCGCGATGAAGCTCTCCACGTCAAACATCCCTAGATTGGAGATGGCGAATGTCGCTCCCGTGTACTCGTGGGGCGACAGCTCTCGGTTCCGAGCCCGAGCCACGAGGACCCGCTCTTCCTCAACGAGTTGCGCGAAGGTCTTCCTCCCGCAATCACGCAGGACGGGCACGATCAGCCCGTCCTCCAAGCCAACGGCAATCCCGATGTCAATCGTCGGAAACAAGCGAATCGTCTCGCCGGCAAATGATGCGTTCAGGCCGGGGTGCTGGACCAACGCACGGGCCGCCGCCCCGATGACCAAGTGATTGATGGAGATGTGGGGATGCGCCGTCTGCTTCTTGGATTCCTCCACAAGCCGAAGGCCCTCGTTCATATCCGCGTCGCTGGCCACGTAAAAATGCGGGACAGGTCCCTTGCTCTGGGTGGTCATCCGGATGATGGCCTTGCGCATCTGCGTGAGGGGAACCTCCCGCACGGCCGACTCCACTCCACCTTTTCCCCTCCCTATCAACCCTTCAAGGTCCCGCTCGACAATCCGACCGCCCGGACCGCTTCCTTTGATGGCCCCCAAATCAATGCCGTGCTCGCGGGCCAGGGTCCGAACGCGGGGCGACACCGGGCTCTCTGTGGCCGGAACCGTCCCTGCCGGCGTTGTCACGGCGACCGATGTCGCAGCCCTGGATGTGCTCGTGGCCGATTCTGAAGTCGTCGCACGACCGGCCAGTATCTCCTGGATGTCCTCATCCGATTCGCCGATCACGGCGATCAGGGTCCCGGACGGAACCGTCGTTCCTTCAGGGACCAGGATCTTGCGGAGGGTCCCGGAGGCAAAGGCCTCCAGGTCCATGACGGCCTTGTCGGTTTCGATTTCAGCCAAGACATCGCCGCTCTCGACAAACTCGCCTTCGGCCTTGCGCCACTTCACGACGACACCCTCCTCCATCGAGTCGGTCAGCTTTGGCATGATGACACGGCTGGCCATGATCCCCTTCCTTACTTCCGATACAACACTTGGCGAACCGCCGCCACCACCCGCTCCACATCCGGAATTGCCGCGTCTTCGAGGTTCCGGGCATAGGGCATCGGCACGTCACGACCGGTGACGCGCACGATCGGACCATCCAGATAATCGAACACGCGGCCATACAGGCTCTCGGCAATCTGCGCGCCAAGACCGGCAAAGGGCCACCCCTCCTCAACGATGACCACCTTCCCGGTCTTCTTGGCCGAGGCGGCCAGCGTGGGCAGGTCCAAGGGGCGAAGCGTACGGGGGTCCACCACTTCGGCCTGGATGCCTTCTCTCGCCAGCGCTTCAGCGGCTTCCAGCGCCACCAACAGCATTTTCGAGTAGGCGATCAGCGTGACATCACTCCCGGTCCGCTTGACCTCCGCCGCTCCGAGCGGGATGGTGTAGTCCCCCTCCCCCACCTCGCCTTGCGTCGGGTACAGCAACTGCGCCTCGATAAAGATCACGGGGTTCTCGTCCCGTACCGCGCTCTTCAGCAACCCTTTGGCGTCGTGAGGGGTCGCCGGCCCAGCGGCCTTCAATCCGGGCATGTGACAAAACCAGGCTTCCAGGCTTTGCGAGTGCTGCGCCGCCAACTGATGCGCCGCCGACCCCGGCCCGCGGATCACCAATGGCACGCTCAGTTGGCCGCCGGACATGTAGCGGATCTTCGCCGCGTTGTTGACGATCTGATCGAGCGCCAGGATCGCAAAGTTGAAGGTCATGACCTCCACCACCGGCCGGAGCCCCGCCATCGCCGCGCCGACGGCAAGTCCTGTGAACCCGAGCTCGGTGATCGGCGTATCCACGATGCGGCGGGAACCGAACTCCTCCAAGAATCCCTTGCTGACCTTGAAGGCGCCCTGGTAATAGGCCACGTCCTCGCCGATCAGGAAGACACGGTCGTCCCGTCGCATCTCCTCCCGCAGCGATTGGTTGAGCGCCTCCCGATAGGTCAGTCTCATTGCACCCGCCCACCCCGGTCGCGCCAAGACGCGCCCTCTTCCCGGGTATAGACGTCGTCTTCCAACGCAGATTCGGCGAGCGCCGGGCTGGCCTCGGCGAACTCCACCGCCTCCTGCACGGCGCGCGCGGCCTCTTGTTCGATGGCCTTAAGGTCCGCCTCGACAGCCTGGCGTTCGGCCAGCAGCCGCGCCTTCAGCAGATGAAGCGGGTCCCGTTTTTTGGCCTCATCCACTTCGGACTTGGATCGGTAATGGCCGTGGGAGGGATCGGCCATCGAGTGCCCCAGGAACCGATAAGTCCGCGCCTCCAGAAAATACGGACGCCGGCTTCCCCGGACCAGATCCGCCGCTTTGCTCACCGCCTGACGGACAGCCAGGACATCCATCCCGTCCACGCGCCCGCTCTCAATCCCGTAGGCGGCGGCATTCTGGGAGACATCCGTGTACAGGGCAACTGCTCGTTCGACCGGCGTCCCCATCCCGTAGCGATTGTTCTCGCACACGAACAGAACAGGCAGCCTCCAGAGAGCCGCCAGGTTCAGGGTCTCGTGGCAGGCCCCGCTCGGCACGGCCCCCTCGCCCAAAAAACACAGGACCACTTCGTTGCCGCCGCGGTACTGCACGGCAAAGGCCACCCCGGCGGCGAGCGGCAAATGACCGCCCACGATCGCGTAGCCGCCCATGAAACGACGCTCCGCATCAATGAGGTGCATCGAGCCCCCCTTGCCTTTGCACAACCCGGTCGCCCGCCCGAAGAGCTCGGCCATGACGCGTTTCGGGTCCGAACCGCGGGCGAGACAATGGCCATGATCGCGGTAGGCGGAGAAGACGTAGTCCTCCGGCTGCAGCGCATCCACGGCGCCCACCGCGACGGCCTCTTCGCCGATATAGAGGTGGCAGAAGCCGCCGATCTTGCCGAGGGCGTACATCTCGGCCGATCGCTCCTCGAAGCGACGGATCAACAACATCTGGGAGTAGAGTTTCAGGAGATGCGCGCGGTCCACAGTGTCATTGTAGGCGCCGACGCGCGGAGTTGCAACGAGCGGGGAGTTCTAAGCTTTGCCCGTGTACTTCGCGATGATCGCGTCCTGAATCGGCTTGGGGCAGGCTTGATATTCCTTGAAGTCCATGGTGAACGTGGCGCGGCCCTGCGTCTTCGATCGGACGACGGTTGCGTAGCCGAACATGGTGGCGAGCGGAACTAGGGCCTCCACGACCGACGCCGTCGCGCGCGTGTTCATCCCCATGATCTGGCCGCGCCGGGAATTGAGGTCGCCGATGACATCTCCGGTGAATTCGTTCGGGGTGACCACTTCCACGCGCATGATCGGCTCCAGCAACACGGGCTTGGCTTTCAGGACGGCCGACTTGAACGCCATGTTGCCGGCGATCTTGAAGGCCATCTCACTGGAGTCCACTTCGTGGTAGGAGCCGTCAATGAGGTGGACCTCGACATCCAGGAGCGGAAAGCCGGCCAAGGGACCCATCACAATACCTTCCTCCACCCCCTTCTCGACCGCCGGGATGTATTCTCTGGGAATGGCCCCGCCGCGAATATCGTTCTCGAAGACCAGCCCCGTGCCGGATTCGCCGGGCTTGACCGTCAGCACGGCATGCCCATATTGCCCGCGGCCGCCGCTCTGCTTGATATGCCTACCTTCCGCCTCTGCCGCGGCGGTGACGGCTTCACGGTAGGAAACTTCCGGCGCGCCGGTATTGGCTTCCACTTTGAATTCCCGTTTCAGGCGGTCCACCAGGATTTCGAGGTGCAGCTCCCCCATCCCGGAGATGACGACTTCGCCGGTCTCCTCGTCCGATTTGACCTTGAACGTGGGATCCTCCTGCGCCAAACGGCCCAAGGCATATCCCATCTTCTCCTGGTCTTGCTTGGTCTTCGGCTCGATGGCCATGGAGATCACGGGTTCGGGGAACTTCATCGTCTCGAGCATGATCGGACTGCGTTCGTCACACAGGGTGTCCCCGGTGGTGGCCAGTTTCATGCCCACCACGGCCGCGATCTCGCCGGCATACACGGCCTCGATCTCTTCGCGCTTGTCGGCGTGCATCTTGACCAGCCGGCTGGCCCGCTCGGATTTGCCTTTGGTGGCGTTGTAGAGGTTCATCCCTTGGGTGAGGACACCGGAATAGACCCTGACGAAGGTCAACTGCCCGATGTGCGGATCGTTCAGCATTTTGAAGGCAATGGCCGAGAGCGGTTCGTTGTCGGACGCCTTCCGCTCGACGGTCTTCTCCCCCTTCGAGTTGTAGCCCTGCACCGGAGGGATATCCAGCGGGGAAGGGAGAAAATCAACTACCGCGTCCAGGAGATGTTGCACGCCTTTGTTCTTGAAAGCCGCGCCGGTCAGGACCGGGTTGACCTTCATGTCGAGAGTGCCGAGGCGGATGCACCGGCGGATCTCATCTTCGCTGAGATCCTTGCCGTTCAGATACTTGTCCATGACCGTATCGTCGAACTCGGCGACCGATTCGATCATTTTCTCCCGGTAGGCCTGGGCCTGCTCCAGCAGATCCGCCGGGATCTCGTTGACGTCGTACTTCGCGCCCTTGGTCTCATCCTTAAACGTGATCGCCTTCATGGTGACGAGGTCAATGTGCCCCTTGAACTCGCCCTCCCGGCCGATCGGAAGCTGGATCGGGACGGGGTTCGCGCCGAGCCGGTCCACTATACTCTTGACGCTCATGAAGAAATCCGCCCCCAGGCGGTCCATCTTGTTGATGAACACGATGCGGGGGACTTTGTAACGGTCGGCCTGGCGCCAGACCGTTTCGGATTGCGGTTCGACGCCCTGCACGGCATCGAACACCGCGACCGCTCCATCCAGGACCCGCAGCGAGCGCTCCACCTCGATCGTAAAGTCCACGTGACCCGGGGTGTCAATGATATTGATCCGGTGCTTGCGCCACTCGCAGGTCGTAGCAGCCGATGTGATCGTGATGCCACGTTCACGCTCCTGTTCCATGTAGTCCATGACGGTCGCTCCGTCGTGAACCTCCCCCATTTTGTGCGCCACGCCCGTATAGAACAGGATGCGCTCGGTGGTGGTCGTCTTCCCGGCATCAATGTGGGCCATGATGCCGATGTTTCTGATCTTGCCGAGTTCGTGTGACCGGGGCATCTTCTCTCCACCTCTTAATGCCGATTACCAAACACCCGAACCCCCTTTAGATTCCCTGATCGACCCCTTGAGATGCCACAAACACGGTTGATCGTGGGCCCTGGGATACTGGGAGGAAGGTAGGGGGATAACCGATTAATCGGTTACTATAAGAGATTTGCGCTTGTACGTCAAGAGTGCCGCACGCCGATCAGGATCAACAATACCTGAGGCAGCCGCTTTGTGGTGGCCTGCGAACTTTGCGGATACTATGCGGATACTTCCAGGGATGGGGCGCGGCCCGGCCGCACGCGCGGGCCACCCCCCTCCCCCAACCGAAATCTCGATAGGAGCGCCAACGTCACGCAGCCTTGTACTCTGAGAGCAGCGCGCGGCCCTTCTCCACCGCCGCCTCGATCCCGGCCTTGGTACGCTCCGCGACGTCCGCGACTTCCTTCTTGACCTTGGTCGCATAGCCTTTAATCTCTTCGCGCGTTTCGCGGCCCGACTTCGGGGCGAACAGCAGGCCGGCAACGGCGCCGATCACGACGCCGCCCACGAACATCAGGCCCATCATCCTAGCGGCCGAAAAGCGATTGTCTTCCATCATCCAACCTCCTCATAACAAGTTTTACGTGAGCGGGAGACCTTCTCTCTACTCCAGTAGGGCCTAAAGCATCATGCGTACCAAGTGAAAAGTTCATTTGATTCGAAACACTTCGCTAAACATTTCTGAAAATTTATGACACGCCCAAACGTGTCTTCTACGCAACAGTGTGGGGGAAAAATACCTCAGGAACCACCAAATCACTGGCGTTGCGAGTCGATCTGGTTAGTTACCCAAGTCTGGAACCATTGATAATCGCTTTGATACGCGTACTCGGTAGGTAGGACAGAGGCGCCCTTGGATCCCAGCAGCGCATAAGACCGTGGCCATTCTTTCGTCCACCAAGACTTGAGTTCGTCGGGCTGATAGGGTTGTCCCTCCGCATTGAGGACACCGGCCGCTCTTATCACCTCGCATATGATCGGCCACGTCCGGTCTTTGCCCAGCCCGGCTGATCTCAGATGTTCTTTCAACAGGAAGATGACCCAGACCTCGGTGCTGTGTTTTTTATTGTGCCGGAAATGGACGAGCTGGCGGAACGGCGTGGAGTTAAGGCTCTTGATGACGGAGGTAAAGTCCGGCCCGCCGAGCTTTCCGGCGGCCTCGGCAATGCCTTCAAGCAGCGCCGAGAGGTCCAATTCCGGCGTGGCCTGGCCTTCCGCGGGGGCGCCATGCGATTGAGGCCGTGGGCCGGGATGCGGCTCCGTCAGCATCGTGAGAAAGGGCCTGAGTTCGCGCAGGCGATTCACGGCCCGTTTCAAAATCTGCTCTGATTCGATCCAGTAGTCCGGGTCTCCCTTCGCCGCACGCTCTCTGCCGACCGGCGGCAGAATCGGCGGGACCCAATACCGGATCAGCACGAACAGGACGTAATTGAGGTCCCCCCCGGCGCGTGCCACTTTGGTCAGGGCCTCTGCCGCCCCCGACTCCGGAATGAAAAAGGCCTTGCATTGAGGCCCTACCCCTAAACGATTGGCGGTCTCATCCCACCATGTCGTGAATTCGGTCCAGCGTGTCGGTGATAGCATGGAGGAATAGTACCCCCGACTCCCGGATGGTTTCAATAGCGCGTGAACGATTCTTCAGCGAAGAACGTCCCGCGCACACCGAAAGCCGACGTCGCTGTTACGCATCTCGGGGTCGTCGGCGTTCCGGGACGTAGCCCGGACCGTGTCGGCGTAATTCGTCCAGGATCCGCCTCTCAAAACTTTGGCCGTTCCACCGGCGGGTCCCAGCGGATTGCGCTGAGGCGCGATCCGATAATACCCCGCCTCGTACCAGTCGCTCACCCATTCCGAAACATTCCCGGCCATGCCTTGCGCGCCATACGGCGATCCGCTTGCCTCGAAGCTTCCGGCAGGTAGGAGGGTTTTCGGCCCCTCCCACCGGCGCGCGAAATTCAAGCGCTCGGAACTCGGCGGATCGTTGCCCCAGGGATAGATCCGGCCATCCGTTCCCCGCGCCGCCTTCTCCCATTCCGCTTCGGTCGGGAGACGTTTGCCGGCCCACCTGCAATATGCGTCGGCATCATACCAGTCCACATTCACCACAGGCTTGTCCAGGGCTCCCGAGGAGACGGACGTTCCTTCCCACAGATCGTACCGAGGGTCGATATAATGCTGAGGGGCGCGATGGCGCGTGGCTTGCACGAACTCGAGGTAGTGGGCATTGGTCACTTCATAGCGGTCAATATAATACGTCTCCAAATAGACCCGATGTGGGGGCTCCTCTCCGGCGCGCTCGGTCCCCATCACAAACTCTCCCGCTTGAACGAGCACCATCGGCGCGCCATCCTTACCCACCACCATGCTGTCGAGCGCTGGAGCTGAAACCGGTGGTTGGGCGCGCGCCACCTCCGGCAGCTTTGGTTGTGACGGTACCGGTGCCACAGGCCGGGGCGGAGCCGTTGGCTCGGTCTCGGGAAGCACATGGGCGATTGCCGGAGAAACGTGTGGGGACTGTGATGCGGGAGGGATCGTGCCCTGCGGTGGCCGTGGAGCAGGTGCCTGAGCGGGTTCAACTTGGGGAGCAGTCGTTTTCGATGGAGGCGCGAACTCTAGAGTCCGCTGGGTTTCGGTAACGAGGGCTGGTGGTTGGGGGGGCAGTTCCGGCAACGGTGCCTTTGCAGATTTTGTCGGCACGGGCTTCGGAGGCTGACGGGGCTGTAACGAATCCGATGTGCTAGGAGCGTTCAGATACCAGGTCATACCCAGTCCCAGCGCCAGACCAACGACAGCAGGACCTTTCCACCGAGCCTTCCAAGTAAGAGGCCCGGTACGACCGGGCCGGGGAAACTCCATGGAGGGGGCCGTCGAAGATAATTTGCAGGGAAGGGGTTGGACCTTTTTGACGCATGCTGCAACGAGATCAATATGTCCCGCCTCGTCCACGGGCTTGAGCAGAACGAACTCGCACAGGCTCCGAACCGGCCGCAGGAGATCCTCTGCGCGAGCCCATTCCTTGTATATATGGTGGAGCAGCACCGCCGTCGCCATCGGCCCGTAGTAGTCCAGGCCCCTGGCGTTCAACCCAAACCCGTAGACGCCACGGACATAGCTTCCCGCATCTCCGTCATAGGCCGACACGAACCGTGCGCAGGGGATCGTAGGACCCGGCGAGGCTTCTTCCAGGACGGGAAATTCGGCGAACCCGCTCTTCAGCCACGCGTCGAATTGCCGGGCGGCCCCGACCTGATCCTCACGATCTAGGTTAAGGAAGGTCCGCGCTACACAGAAGGCCAGGTGGTGCATGGCCTCAATCCTGTCATCACTTGAGCGGGAGGGAGTCGCTTGAGAGGCGACATAAGCTCTGGTGCGATTCAGAAAATCTACAGTGAATGTGGAAGACATTGATGGGCCTACCGCGTGACCTGGACCGCCTTCCCCAGCCGCACAAAGATGAATTTGAATCCCTCCGGCTCGCGTCCAATCGCGTCTCGGACCGCCTCGGTGTAGATGCGGGCCTGGCACCGATAGACCTCCGCACGGTCCGAAAGCTCGGATTCAAGCACGCGATCCGTCTTGTAATCCGCCACCCACAGCGCGCCGGCCGTTTCGTAGAGCAAGTCAATGCGGCCTTCCATCAGAGTGGGAGGGGACCCATCACCCGCAAAGCCGGGTACCCAGGGCATGATGAACGGGACTTCGCGTCCGAGGATCGTCGCTTCGCTCAGTTCGGCATAGGCGGCACTGCGCACGAAGACCCGCAGCACCTCGCGGGCCTCCTTGATGATCTCCTCAGTGTTCCCCTGTAACTCGTCCGGAATCCAATGGCCCATGCCATGCTCAAATTTCTCAAGTAAAACTTCATCTTGATCATGATAATTCCAGTCCTCAAGGGCCTTATGGACAAGACTGCCGATAGCCGCAGAAGGCCCGTGAAAACTGGATCCAGTTAGGCTCTGGGAAGGACCTTCGAGCATTGACGGTGTCAGGAATACAGGTCGTTCGCGGCAGTGATCCCAGCGCTCCGCGCGGGAGCTCCGGCGCGCCTCAAAGCCCTGCAGGTCGTCAGCAGACCGAAACGCCTGCTCCTTCGCGGCCCGCTCGCGAGGGCGTCCTTCGTCGGCGGGAAGAATAGCCTGCGTGATGCGGCCCTCCACCACCGACAGCTCAGTTGCTTCTCGGCTTCCGACCGCCTCTCCGATGACGTCCTTGAGCAGCGAAAGAAACGTGCCGGTCGCAGACCGGCCAGCCAGCGCTCCGGAGAGAATGAGCCGCTCCTTGGCCCGCGTCATACCGACATACAGCAGACGCCGTTGCTCGGCCACCCTCCGGGCTTCGAGTTTCTCCGACGCGAACACGCCGCCCAGCGTGCCGGTCGAGCCGAGACGGATGCCCGCGACGTCCGTGGACCAATCGTGCTGCACCTGGATCGAGTCGCTCTGCGCGAGCGTACCCGCGTGCATCCCGACCAGGACGACGATGGGAAACTCCAGCCCCTTGGCCTTGTGAATGCTCAGCACCCGCACGGCTTCAAGTGACTCCTCCGCCAACCCGCTCTCGGACTCTTCGGGAGGATCGGCGATCCGCTCGGCCAGTAATTCCACAAACCCTGCCAGCGTCATGTCGGGATCGGCGGCAAGGTCATCCGCCAGATCGCGGATCTTCCAGAGATTCGCCGCTGCCTGCTCGCCGTGCAGCGACGCGGCCGCCAGCTCCAGGACCGGAAGCCGCGCGAAAACGAGATCCAGCGCGTCGGGAAGCGGCTTCAGGGGACAGTCCCGATGCAGCGACCCGAGCGCCGCATAGAGCCGCCGGAGATGCGCGGCCTTGGGATGCCGGCTCAGGCCTGGCGGCCCGCCGCCGCGATAGTCCAGCGCGCGCAGCGCGGCCAGCTCGACGAGCTCGCGGTCCGTGAGCGCGCCGAGCGCCGAGCGCAGCACGCCCACCAACGCCACCTGGTCGTCGGGATGCCGGACGCACCGCAGGAGATTGACGAGGTCAATCACTTCCTGCCGCCGGTAGAAGTGCTTCTCCCCTTCCGCGACGTAAGACAGCCCATGCCGGCGCAGCGCTTCGAGATAGTCGCGGCTCTGGGTGAATTTCCGGAACAGCAGCGCAACATCGCCGGGCTCGACCTTCCGCGGGGCCCCGTCCCGGCTCGTGAGGACCTCCCGGCCGATCACCTCGGTCTTCAGCCAGCGGGCCAGCGCTTCCGCTTCGGCGCGCACGGCCTGCGGGGCATTCAGCTCTTCCTCCTCATCATCTTCATCGGCGGGCGCGACGAGCCGGATCGCGACGCCCTGTGTGCCGGCCCCGGTCAGGCGGTCCGGCTGGGGATCGAGAGCATGGTAGGGAGGCTGCGGCCCGCGGCCTTCAGCCAGCAGGCGGCCGAACAGCCCGTTGACCACGGCGAGGATCGCCGCGTGGCTGCGGAAGTTCGTAGTCAGGGTGAGCGGAAGCCCTCTCTGGGCCAGCACCCGCCCGGTCACGTCCTGAAACGCTTCGATGTCGGCCCGGCGGAACGCGAAGATGGATTGCTTAGGATCGCCGACTATGAACAGCTTTCCCGGTTCCAGTTGCACGTCCTGCCAGTCGGCCGCAGAGCGGCCGGCCCGTTCGCACAAGAACAGAATGATCTCGTACTGGACCGGATCGGTGTCCTGGAACTCGTCCACTAGGACCGCCTTGAAATGGCGCTTGAGCCGTTCGCGGATGCCCGGATGGTCACGCAGCAGGTCGCGGGCGCGCGCCAGCAAGCCGTCGAACGTGATGGCGCCCGCTTCCAGGAATCGCCGCCGGCAACTTTCGGCGAACGGTCCCAGGATCGCCAGCGCATCGTGGAAGTACTCGTGGTCGGTCCTGAGAACGGCCTTGGCCGTCTGGATGATCCGCTTCGCCTCGTCGAAGTCCCGCTTGTCCCAGCCGACCGGCGGCTTCGAGCCGGGGTCCTTGTCGTCCAGCAGCGCGGCCGTGTCTCCGTCCACGGCCTTGATGCCCGGCGCGCCGCGCGCGAGGGCCAGATCGAAGACGGACCGCGCGGCGGCCAGGAGCCGCTCGACCTGCCGCGGCTCTTTCTTTTCTTCCAGATGGACGGATACCAGGTCGTTCGCGCGTTCCCGCTTCTCCTGCAACCACGCCCGCACAGACGGAGAGAGCGACTGGTCCTGCACCTGCTCGGCCAGATCCTCGAGCGGAACCAGGTCACTGACGAGCGCACGGCCGAGCTCACGGAGTTCCACAACGCCGACCCGCCGGAGCACTCTCCTCCAGACGGCATGCCGGCTCCCGCCGGCGCTGAGTTCGTCATCCAGCCATCGCTCCCACTCGCGCTGGAAGTGCTCCTCGAAGCCGACGCCCTCGTCCGGCTCGAATCCGGGGTCCACGCCGGCCTCGACCGGATAGAGCCTGAGCACGTGCGCGGCAAAGCTATGGATCGTTCCGATCTGGCTGCGCTCCACTTCCAGGACGGTTGCTTCAGCCCGCGCCGCGAGCTCGGCGGACGAGAGCCGGTAGCGCTCCAGCAGATCCGTCGCGGCTTCGGGCCTGGCGGCCAGGTCGAGCAATCGTTCCTGCAGACGAATCTTGATCTCGCTCGCGGCCTTGATCATGAAGGTCAGCGCCACGATTTCCGGGAGCGGCACCGGATCGTGAGACTTCACGATCAGATGGACCAGCCGGTCCACCAGAAGCGTCGTCTTGCCGGTGCCGGCGCCGGCCGTCACGACCACGTTCCGGTCGAACGTCGTCGCGGCCAGCGTCCGCGCCTGCGCGTCCCGAATCTCAGCCACCGCGCTTCCTCCCTCTTTTTTTGTCTGCTTCCGCCCCATCCTCGGCCGTCTTCGTCTCAGCCTTGGGCGCTTTGAGCGTGCGGAGACCCTCGATCTCCTTGCGGGACTCGTCCCCTCGTGCGCGCCACCAGCTCTGATTGTGATGGCGGCGGCAGACCTCGGAGTAGTCGCAGTGATCGCAGTAACCGCCCGGCAGGATGAAGAACCGGCCCGCTCTGATGCCCTCGAGGATGAGGGCCAGCGTGCGCCCAAGCCGGGCGCCCGCCTCGCCTGCCCAGCAAGACGCGTCCAGGAGGGTCCGGTCCACCGGCCCGTCCTTGCGATTGGGCGCAAGGAAATAAAAGGCGGCGGATTCCGGAACGGCCGGTTCACCCAGCACCTTGCGTGCGGCCAGCAGATAGAGCGGTGGCTGGAGGCGGAAACCCCGCACCGCGGCCGTGGCCAGGTCCCGGTCCTTCGGCGCGCCCGATTGCGTGTACTTGTAGTCCACGACACGGACGACGGTTCGCCCGTTGTCTTTCCGCGCGTCCACCCGATCCAGGATTCCACGGACCTGGATCGCCTGCAGCGGAGCGGGCAGATTCGAGTCGAACCGGCCTCTACCCTCGACTTCAAACAACGTGGGGACGTACCCGCTCTGCCGCAGCTCCCGGAGATCCTCCCGAATGAGTTGCTCGACCAGCCACAAGGCCTCCTCCCGCGCCAGCGCCCACAGGAGCGGATAGCCCACCCAGTTGTTCTCCTCGTACGCGGCGAACACAGGGGGCGCGACATCGGCCAGGAGGCGAAAGGCGGCGTCGGTAGACACCTCGGCGACGGATACGCCGTCCCGCTTCAGCCGCTCGTAGAAGGCACGGAGCAGGGCATGGCACAGCTCGCCGCGCAAGCGGGCATCGAGCTCCACCACGGACTCCGGCGCTTCCAGCGGTTGCAGCCGGAGGACCTGCGCGGCGAAATACCGGAACGGACATTGCGCGTAGCGCTCCAGCGAGGTCGGCGCCGCGCCGCGCCGTTCCAGCGCGTCCCAGTGAGACGCGACCGGCCCGACTAGGCCGTCGAACGGTGTCAGCCCGGCTTTCGCCGATTCCAATTCTTTCAAGGCGCTCAGGCCCTGCTCCAGCAGATCCGGCTCGCCGTAGAGCGTGCGCCATTCGGAACGAACCGACCCGCCGCGCAAGATGACGCGCAGGCCCATCTCGCGTGCGGTCAGGAGCATGGGTTCGTACGGCCACTCGGCCCACTGCTCGCTCGGCCGTCGCTTGATCTGCCGTTCCCGGTCCCCCGCGCCGGAGTTCCCCATCGCGCGCTGAAGCTCCACGAGATACCCGGAGGGCACCAACGTCCGGCCCGCGCGGTCGGCGCGCTGATAGCTGAGGTAGAGCCGGTCCTTCGCGGAACGGAGCAGCAGGGCGAACAGCAGCCGCTCCTCTTCGAACCCGTCCAGCTTGAGCGCGATCTTGAAGCCGAGGTCGCGTGCCAGCACCTCCCGGTCGGCGTCCCGTAGAAGCGCGTCCTCGCGGATCGAGCGGGGGAAGACCTTCTCATTGAGGCCGAGGACGAACAGGGCGCGGAAGGGCACGCCCCGCGCGTCCATGGCGTCGAGGACCTGGACGCCCGCCTGATTGCGCGTCTCCGACGGCAGCCGCGTGCGCTCCAGCGCCCGGACCATGAGGTCGGTCCAATCGCTCAGGAAGACCTCTTCATCCAGCGCCTCCAGCCTTCCGATTGAAACCAGGCAGTCGCGGATCGCCGCCTGCACGTGCCCGTCGTGGTCGGCCGGCGGCGCGCCGGTCCATGCCGGCAAGTCAAAGTACGTCGGGAGGAGGCGCGCGAACGCATTGGCGTACTCGCCCCAGCCTGCGCGCGCGGGGATCGCCGACAGATCGGTATGGAGCCGCTTCAGCAACGCCCACAACAGACCCATCTGTTCGGCAATCACGTCCGGCTCGGGGCCGTTGCCCGCTTCATAATTGTCGGAACGTTCGAGACTCGGCTGGATCGCGCGCTCAAGTCTCCGCCATTCGCCGAGACCACCGTCATCCGGGTTCCCCCTGGTGATGCCTAGCCCTCGCGTGATCCATTCCCATTGATCAGGACGCGGGGTCCTTTCAGAAACGCAAAACGTCGAGAGCTTGAAGGCGGGGGACGTAACGACATCCAGGACGGACGCGCGGGGGAAGGACTCCACGCGAAGCCGAAAAAACCGGATGATCGTCTTCGCCAGCGGCTGATGAATGAGCAGCTCCCCCACCGGGCAGGCGAACGGCACCCTGTTCTCCTCGAAGACGCGGCGAACGACGGGCAGGTAGGGCTCAAGCACCCGCGCTACCACTCCGATCTCCATCGGATCGAATCCCTGCTCTTCGATCAGCCGGAGAATCTCCTTGGCCGCCGCCGAGACTTCATCCTCCGGCCCGACCGCGCTGACGATGCGGCAGGAGGATCGCACTTCAGGGGCAATCTCATCAGAAAGTAACCCCTCTCCCTTCCCTCTCCCCTCGCGAGGGGAGAGGGTGTGGGTGAGGGATCTCGCTCCTTGGGGCGCCAATCCCTGGATGTAGGCATCAAAGAACCGTTGGGCGAACCGGTAGGCGGGAACGTCCCGCCGCAGCGGAAAAAAGACGGATATGGGACAGGCGGACGTGACGCCTTTGAACAGATCGAGCTGGCCCTGCGTGAGATCGTAAAACCCATAGTAGCAGACCAGGCGCATCCGAGCGAGAAATGTTGATTCCGAAACCCTCTCCACCGCAAGCGTCGCGAGGTCGTCCGGGTCGGCGATGCGGAGCTCATGGTCGGCCGTCAGGACGGAGCCGTAGAGGCGAATCAGTGCGGCCAGGCGCTCCGGGTCTTCAGAGCCGAACATCTTCTCCCCGACCGCCGACAGGACGGACGCGGGGTCCACCCTCGCCTCTTTCAGGTCCTGGATCGTCGCCCACAGCCCGCCCCACAGGCCCCGCATTTTCGCCCAGTCCCGGAAGACCTCCGAACCCGGCACGCCCCTGGCGACGAGACAGCACAGCAATTCCTCTCGGAGGATTCCGTCCGCGAGGGCCGGCCGGTCCTCTCGGCCTTCCTCGAGCAGCGTCACGGCGAGTTGATGGAAGGTCAGGACATGGACATCGAGAAGCGTGAGGCCTTGCTCAACGGCCAGCAGCCACTTCACGCGCCGTGCAAGCTGCTGCGAGGGTACGATGATCGCGACCGGCGCGAGCGGATCGTCCTGCTTCAGGGACCGGACTCGTGAAACGAGGGCGGATTCAAGATCGGGATGGAACGGGCCGGTGACGATCGAGAGCATGACGGGAGTAGCGTAGCGGAAAACCGAGAGGGGAACAAGAACAGAGGGGACTGGCCCCCTTCCGACCGGGGCCTGTCCCCGTCTTGTGTCGGTCACCCTGAGCCTGTCGAAGGGTCTCTCCTGCCCTCTCCCCTGGCGGGAGCAACTGTGTTGAATGTCAAGCGCGCTGAAGCCTCTCAGCGTGCCACGGAGTCCGATGTTTCAGCATCGCATTAAGAATCGTCAGCAGTTTGCGCATGCACGCCGTGAGGGCAACCTTCTTGGCGTTGCCGGCTGCGCACAAGCGCCGATAGAAGGTCTGACTCACCGGGTGGCACCGCGTGGCGGCCACCGTGGCCATGTCCAGCACGGCCCGGACGGTGGCGCGTCCGCCCCAGCAGGTGCGGGCGCCTCGCAGGGTGCCCCTGTCCCGGTTCAGCGGGGCGACCCCGACCACGGCGGCGATCTGCGTGCGAGCCAGCGTGCCCAACTCCGGCAGGTCCGCCAGCAGGGTCCGGCTCAACACCGGCCCCACCCCCGGCACGCTTTGCAGCAGATCCTCCTGGGCGCGCCACAGGGGCCTCTGCTTGAGGGTCTGGCCCAACTCCTTATCCAACCGCGCCAGGCGCGCCTCCAACCAGGCGATGTGCGTCGCGATGTCGGCGTGGATCGCGGGGGGCGCCTGCCCACGCCGATTCTTTTCGGCCGTGAGCCTCTCCACCCCTTGACGCCGGCGGGCGACCAAGGCGCTCAACGCGCCCAACAGGGGCAGTTCCAGGCCCCCGGTCGCCTCGAGCACAATGTGGGTGACCGGCTGCTGTTGGAGTTGCGCGACCAGGGTCGCAATGCCCGCCTCACTGTTGGGCACCGTCCAGGTGGTGCCGGACGGATGGAGGGCCACAGCGAGGCGCGCTTTGGCCGCGTCAATGCCCACAAACACGTCGGCCTGCTTCATACGGGGAGATCCTCCTGTGGTAACCCGGTCTTACCGGATGCGGGCTCAATGACCCACGCAACTGTTCGGGCTCTACAGGTTGAGGACGTGACGACCCTGGCTGTCCCCCGGTCTCTGCGGACCTCGGCACCTTCGGTCTATCACATCCGGGTTGATGATGAGCTGTATCATTAACGCCTTGAGCGTAAGATACAAGGCACGCCTCGGAAGGCGAGCCAGTCCCCGTGCCGCACCCCTCACCCTCCCCTCTTCCGCAAGGGGCGAGGAGAAATTTATAAGGGGCAGATCTAACAGTGGCTGATAGGCTAGCTTCCCGTCCGCACCACGGTCTCAACGGCGAGTTCAGCCTCCGCACTCGACGGGCGATAATGGAGGAGTTCAAATCCGATGATCCTGCCCTGAGCATCTTTCATGAGGACGACCTCGTCGGTGGTCTCCTCGCACACGGACTCCTTCGCCGGATCGTCCAGCCATACCGAGAGCGTATGCCCGACTGCATCGTGGATTACTTTGACCTTGTCCATACCGTCACCCCTGCTTTTACGGCATCTGTCGGATACGCGGTGATGAGGAATCCCGCTTCCGGCTCCCGCCGCGCCACCGAGCAAAGCCAGCGCGGCGGTCTGCCACGGTAGAACAGATAGTCTTTCGGGTCCTTCCGGCTCTGCCGTATCTCATCCGGATCGGCCAGAACCTGCGAGACCTCCTGCTCACGGCCGGACAGCGCCGGATGCTTCTGCGCGACAATGAACGCCCAGTACTCATGAGAAGATGCCCAGCCATAATCAGTGAGACACGCGCAATCGAAGATCGTTACTTTTCTCCTGTCCTGCTTCGGCGGGGTGGCTAGAAGATGATGGGCAGGGCGTGTCGCCATACGCCCCTGCATCGGATGAAGACCCCCTCACCCGGCCCTGCGCTCTCAAGGGGCGAGGGATTTGCAGTTCACTTTCGCTGCTGGGCCGCGCGCAACGCCTCGGACCAGGCATCGCGGAGAGCTTTGACTTGCGGGTGTCCTTCGGCCAGCACACCGGCCTCCACGAGCACCGCGATCCGCGGATGGGGGTCCAGCCGCAGCACGCCTTCCACATCCAGCACGCTTTGGCCGTCTTTCAGCACCTGGACGAAGGCCTCCAGCCAGGACTCCAGGATGGCGATGAGCGCCGGCGAATCAGGGGCCATCCGGCCGAGACGGACTTGCGGGAGAAGTTTGGGAATGGGATCGGACCGCTGCAACATCGGCATGGCGCGGTCGAGGAACTGCTCTACCGTTTCCATCGAAGCGGAGGGCAGAACGCTAGCCGGTCTCGGGGCCGCAGTCCGTGCCGTTGCAGTCACCGCAAAACCAGCCGCCGTCATTAAAGATCATCGGCTCGTCGCAGACGGGACAGTTCGGGGGCTTCGCCCGCGGCAGAGTGCGCAGGACATCGAGGTCGAACTCGTTATCGAATTCGTCGGCCAATGTGCGTTCCTATCTGTCCGGCGGCCGGACGCCCAGGGCCTTCTCGGCGCTCTCGCGGGAAGGCACGCCGATGAACTTCAATTTGCCGTCAACAATCGAGGCCGGGGTCGCACGGATCGCATGCCGGTCCGCCAGTTCCTGGCCGTCCCGGCTAAGGATGTCCACTTCGCGATAGCTGAAGCTGTGCTTGACGCGCAGCCCCTTCCAGAGTTCCTTGGCGGCGGGACAGGCCGCACAGCTCTGAGAATACACCAACGTTACATTGGGCACGGCTGTATCCTAGCATCCCCTCCGCCCCGCTCGCAAGGCTCCGCACACGGCCCTCTCCCCAGGGAGAGAAGGAAATCTAGGTCTCGCTGGTCTTCCTCGTGCGGAACGGGTGTACGGGCTGATGACAGGCGCCGCAGAGGTCCAGGGCCGTGCGCTTTTCGAGGTAGTCCAGAACAGCCTGAACGAAGGTGGCGTGGGACCAGGTCAGCGGAGAGACCGAGAGCGGCTCGTTCGTATAGGGATGGACCTGCTCGGCGAGCACGCCGGAGGGCAGACACCGGTCGGCCACCCATTCGAGGGGCGGGATCGCTTCCTTGAGCTGCTCCATGGTCGTCGCCTTTTTGATCAGCCACTGGGCGATCCAGAGGGTACAGATGAACCAGGGATTGCCGGGAACATTGGCGAGGTCTTGGCTGACCTGGTGGTAATAATCGTTCTCATAGCGCGCGATCCCCCCAACCGGAGTCTTACACCACAAGCGATCGCGGACGGCGGTCATCGTCCGGACCACGCGCTCATCCGACGGCTCGTAAATCCCGAACTGGCCGAGCGCATACAGGCTGGCGTCAATCGTGGCATCCACGTTCTCCAGCGTCCCGTTCTTGGTGAACGTCACCATACGGGCAAAACGCCCAAGTTCCGGACGATAGAGAAACCGGTCCATGCCGGACTTCACTTCAGCCGCGGCGCGGCGATAGGTGTCGGTGAGGCCCGCTTGGCCGAACCCTTCGGTGAAGTTCGAGGCCGCCATCAGCCCCGCGTGCACGGTCGCGCATGTGAACGCCAGCACGCCGCGACGTTCTTCCCACAGGTCGTAGGACGGTTTGGGGAGACCCGTGACCAGATCTCGATAGGCCGCCATCCAATTGGCGGCGCGCTTGATCAGCGGAGCGTATAACGGCGTGATGAACTCAACGTCCCGGTAGCGTGCGAAGTGCTCCCAGAGGGCCCAAATGACCAGCGCCGTCTCGTCCTCCTGGATCGGCAACTGCGGCTCGCCGTCCTTAACCCAGGGATGCCAGGAGCTCGCGAGTGAACCGTCCGGATTATATTTCTGCAGAAAATAGCCTTCCGGTGTGAGGAGTTGAGCGCAGAACCAATAGAAGCGGCGGGTGAGCTGCGGATAGCCGGCGACATCCAGCGCATGGGCGACCAGCGCGCCGTCACGTGGCCAGAGGTACGAGTACGTGTCGCGAGCCTGGGTGGCGATATCGGAGTCGTTGGCCGCTATGATCGCCCCGTTGGAGTCCACCTGCGTGCGGATAACGAGCAAGCTCTTGCGATAGAGATCCGCAACTTTGGCCGGGAGGTCGCCGAAGTCCATGTCGCTCTGTTGGAGCCAGTACCGCCAGTACTTCTCGGTCCGCAGCAGATAATACTCCGGGAGGCGCTCCTCGACCTTCTTGTTCAGACCGTTGACGCCGAACCAGTCTTCGCCCGCGATGATCCAGTACCACGCCTCCTGGGATCCTTGCTTCGGCACCTTCAGGTAGATGCCCAGCGTCGAGTCCACCGACCCTTGCGTGATCGGTCCGGCTTCCAGCCGGCCATCTTCGGCATCACGCCAGGTTCCCTCCGCTCCCTCCACTTCCTTCCGCCCGGTGGCGAAATGCTGGACCCCGATCACGCCGTTCGCCATGTAGTTGGTGAGGAAATAGCGGCGCATCTTGTAATGCGTCAGAGTCTTGTGCTTGGGCTCAAACGCGGCCGTGTCGCCGACGTCGGATTCATACAAATGGAAGTCCTGGTGAAGAAACAGCCGGATGTCGCGCTCGCGGTCGGCCTGGTTCTGGACGATGATCCGCCGGACATAGACGGGCTCGTTGAAGTCCACGGCATCATTGCAGATCAATCGGACTTGGAGCCCCTGGTGCCGGGCCTCAACCAGCGTCGCCAGCGTCCCTTCCTGGTACTTCAGCGTGACCTGCCAGTCGGGCCCGAGCCAGGACAATTGCCCGTTCACCCAGACGCCGAAGCGCCACGGGTGCCCGACCGTCTGGTTCTCCTTGCCGACGTGCGGAAAATAAATGTCGCGGATTCGGTAGTAGCGATCGAAGGTGAAGAGCAGCTTGCCGTTGCCGAGAGGGATGTCTCGGGGCATGCTGAGGCTAATCAGCCGTGGCGAGAGCGGCGAGCTTAGGTTGACCGCTGAGCACGGCAACCACGTTCTCCGCCGCCATCACGGCCTGTCGGCGGACGCACTCCTCCGTGTTGGAGCCGGCATGCCCGGTCACCAGCACGTTCTCCTGAGACAGGAGCGGGACGGTAAACGGCGTTTCCTCGCCCGGCAAGTCGAAGGCCGCCGCGCGGATGCGCTGCCCGCGCAGCGCGTCGAGGACGGCCCCCTCGTCAATGAGTTCCGGACGGCCGGTGTTGATCAGGTACGCCCCGGGGCGGATCCGAGCCACGCGCATCTTGGACAGCCAGCCCTTGGTGTCCGGAGTCAGGCCCAGATGCAGCGTGATGAGATCGGAGTTTTTGAGCAGCTCGTCGGCCGGGACGTATTCAATGCCGTGGTGCTCGGCGAAGGACTCGTCCGGATGCATGTCGAATCCCAGGACGTTCATGCCGAGGGCCAGGGCCCGCTTGGCGACTTCCTTGCCGATCCCGCCCATGCCGACGATGCCGAGCGTCTTGCCCATGAGCTCGACCCCGACCACGGAAGACCACTTCCCGCCGTGGATGTCCCGATCCATGTGGGGAATCCCGCGCAGCAGCGCGAACATCAGGCCCACCGTCAACTCTGCCACGGCCGGATGGGTGACACCGGGCGTGAAGGCGACCGGCAGGCCCCGCGCGGCGGCCACATCCACGTCAATGTTGTCCATCTGGGTGCCGAACTTCGAAATGATCTTCAGCGACGTGCCCTGATCCAGCACCCGGTGCGTCACGGGGTCGTCCCCGACGATCACGGCGTCCATGCCGGTAATGTAGGCGGCCATTTCGTCTTCGGTGAGGGTCCGCGGCCGGGGATTGGCCACGATCTCATACCCAGCCTGTTTAAGGATGTCCTTGTGCTCGCCGTCGAGGTCAAGAAACGCCCTCGGGGTTACCAGCACGCGAGATCCTGCCATTCAGTCGCCTCCTCTTTTTCAACCCGACGGTTCGATTTTGCTCGTGCGAAGCGACGGGATTGTATCATCGTTCGCGTTCCGCCTCAACTCTAATTATCCAGATGGGAGGGGGCCCCGCGAAGCGCGCCCCTCCCACACCATCCTAATGGGAGGGGGCCCCGCAAAGCGCGCCCCTCCCAGACCCACGTTTCAGTTGTTCCGGTCGCCTTGAATCGGCTATGGTGAGACCCCAACCGGCCCGGCCGGTGAACGGAGACTCATGTTGCGACGGCTCATCGGCCCCATCGCCCTTTCGCTCCTGTCCGGATTGCTGCTCCTGTTCAGCTTTCCTGCCTTCGACCTCGGCATGCTGGCCTGGTTCGCTCTGGTCCCGCTCCTCCTGGCGATCCGGAAGACCTCGTGGGGCGCCGCCTTCGGCCTGGGCTGGCTGGCGGGCCTGGTGTTCTACGCCGGCGCGTTGTCCTGGGTCGTCAACGCGATGCACGAGTACGGCAAAGTGCCGCTCACCGTCAGCTACCCCGTGATGTTCCTGCTGGCCGCGTATTGCGCTCTGTATGTCGCCGTCTTCGCCTCCCTGTTCAGCAAGACGGCCGGGCGACGCCGCATGTACGTGGTCTGGGCCGCCCCGGCCCTCTGGGTGTCGCTGGAATTGCTGCGCACTCATCTGTTCTCCGGCTTTCCTTGGGCCCTCCTCGGTTACAGCCAATACCGCAACTTGCGCGTCATCCAGATGGCGGACGTGACGGGGGTGTACGGGGTGGCCTTTGTGCTGGTCCTCGTGAACGTTGTGGCGGCGCAGTTCGCCGAGAGCGTCCGGTCGCGCATCATGGTGACCGAGCGACCGACTCCCCTACCCTGGATCGCCGCGACGTTGACGGCGACGCTCGTAACCGGGATCGTCGCCTACGGCCACTGGCGCCTTGACCCCCATACGGACTCCGGCACCGACCACGCCGTCCGCATCGGGCTGGTGCAAGCCAACGTTGACCAGGCCCACAAGTGGGACGCCGCGTATCGGCGGGAAACCATTGATCGGTACAAGCGGCTCACGGCGCAGGCGACCCAAGGCGCCGATCTGATCATATGGCCGGAAGCCGCGACCCCGTTCCTGTTTGAAGTCGAGGCCGACTACCGAAACGAGTTGCTGACCTTCGTGCGGGATCACGGTGTTCCCCTGCTCTTCGGAACCCCCGCCATCAAGGACCAGGTCGGCGGCCAACTCCGTCTCTTGAACAGTGCGTTTCTGGTGAGCGGCGACGGCTCCGTGCTGGACCGCTACGACAAGCTCCATCTCGTTCCTTTTGGAGAATACATCCCGCTGAAGGAAATCCTGGGGTTCCTCGACAAGCTGGTGGTCGGCATCGGGGACTTTGTTCCCGGGCCCGGGCCCTCCGTGATGACCGGCCCGCGCGGTCGCTTCGGCACCGTGATCTGCTTCGAGGTCATCTTTCCCGACCTCGTGCGCCGATTCGTGGACCAGGGCGCCGATTACATGGTGACGATCACCAACGACGCCTGGTTCGGCCGTTCGAGCGCGCCGTATCAACACTTCGCGATGGTAGTGTTCCGCGCCGTCGAGAACCGGGTCTTTTTCGCCCGCGCCGCCAATACCGGCATTTCGGGATTCATTGACGCCGACGGCCACATCCTCCGTAAGACGGACATCTTCGTGGAGGACACCCTGATCGGCGAGGTCCACGCCGGCGGCCCACGGACCTTCTACACCGCCTACGGCGATCTGTTCGCTTACGGCTGTGTTATACTGACGTTGCTCGCGGCGGCTGTGCCCCGGCGCCCCGCCCACAGCCGGTTGTACTAAGGAGCATCCATGCTTGACGACGTGAAAATCCGCCTGAACGCCCTCCGCGCTCAACGCGACGACCTCCGGAGGCATCTTTGACCTCCCCGCGCTGAAAGCCCAGATCCAAACGCTCGAAGAACGCATGGCCGCCCCGGACTTCTGGGGGGACCGCCGGTCGTCGCAAAGTACCATCCGCCAAAAAAATCTCCTGGAACAAGAGCTCAAGGCGTGGGGCGAGATGGAGCGCCGGCTGGAAGACCTCGCCGTGATGCTGGAGCTGGCCGAGGCTGAACAGGACGACTCGATCGAGAACGAGCTCACCGGGGAGCTTGGTCAGGCCGAACAGGCTCTGACCCGTCTCCGCGTGGACTTACTGCTCCACGGCGACAAGGACGCGAGCAACGCCATCCTTGCCATCCACCCCGGAGCGGGGGGCACGGAGTCCCAGGATTGGGCCGAGATGCTGATGCGGATGTACGCGCGGTGGGCCGAAACCAAGGGGTATAAAGTCGAAGTGCTGGACCATCTTCCCGGCGAGCAAGCCGGGATCAAGAGCGTGACCCTGGGCATCACCGGTGAGAACGCATACGGGTATCTCAAGGCCGAGGCGGGCGTCCACCGCCTGGTGCGCATCTCGCCGTTCGACGCCAACAAACGCCGGCACACCTCGTTCGCCTCCGTGTTCGTCTATCCGGAGATTGAGGACGAGGTCGAAGTGACCGTCGAAGAGAAGGACCTGAAGATTGATACGTTCCGGTCCGGCGGAGCCGGCGGCCAGAACGTCAACAAGGTCGAGACCGCCATCCGCATCACGCACCTGCCCACGGGGATCGTCGTCCAATGTCAGAACGAGCGCTCCCAGCTCAAGAATAAGTCCGGGGCGATGAAGGTCCTCCGCGCGCGACTGTACGAACTGGAACAGCAGAAGAAGGAAGAGGAGTTCGCTTCCTTCGTGGGCGAGAAGAAGGAGATCGGCTTCGGCAGCCAGATTCGCTCTTATGTATTCCAGCCCTACCAACTCGTCAAGGACCACCGCACCAACACCGAAATCGGCAACATCACCGCCGTCATGGACGGCGCCCTCGACCCCTTCATCGAAGCCTACCTGGTGCAGTCGCTGAAGCAGCCCAAGCCTTAATCATGATTCCCTCGCCCCGCTTGCGGGGAGAGGGGGTCACTCTTTCTCCCAAACCTCGACTTTCACCTGCCCTGTGAGATTCAGGTCTCCGAGCACCTGTCGTAGTTCCGCTTGAAGTGCCGTGGCAGTGTCAGAATCGAGATCCACCGTTACATCGAGCCCAAGACGGAGACCAGACCCGGATTTCAGTTTCGGAATGAGCTTGCTTCCCAGGCGGTTCCAGAGTTCGGGTGGGATCGTTCCGATGATTCGCAGCGTCTTCTTCCCAACGGTGGGGGCTGGAGCGGTTGCTGACCTTGTGTGGCTGGTTTCGCCGAAGAGGTCATCCGTGGGTGCCCCAGGCGTATCGCCAGGTACGGTTCCTGACACCGACGAGACTTTTACTCCGCCAGCCTTCAATGCTTGTGCTTTCGCCTTCGTGAGCAAATATACGTCCGCGTCAAAGGCAACCTCATCGGCCGGTAGCAGTTCCTCGAACCAGACGCGGGCGTAGCTTCCATCCGGCTGTTTCCCGGAAGCCAGACCGAAGTCACCGCGTGACACGAATTCGGGGATCTTGTTGCGGAGGTAGGCGTCCGGGTCCAGCAATCGCTCCATCGATCCGTTGAGGAAAGCTTGGCGCAGGCTCAGGGTCGGCCAGGCTCCGGACTCCTGGAAGGCCGGGGGCCACCTCCGCTCAAGGTAACCAGCCCCGGGAGATTCATTGAGGAGGGCCTGTGACCTAAGTGCTGCTACGACCCGTCCACTCAGAGTTTCCGAGGCGCTCGCATGCCCGGCTCCCAGGTCAATGACCTTTAGCCCGTTCGACTCCCGGTTGTCGGCCAGGACGACATACCGATAGCCGGCCCAGACCTCATCCTCGGCCACATCTTCCGCCTCACGAGCTTTCCCCGTGATCTCCGTCCGGTCCGCACGTTCAATCTCGCCTTCCGTGGCTGGGCAACTTTGTACAAGGGCTCCACTCAGCGTCCCGCTGTGCCCGTACGAACCAATTTCAAGCCAAACTGTTTGGCCAATTTCTCGGACTCCTGGCGCGAAACCGGACGCAAGGGTTTGCCTGCTCGTTCTGCCTGCCGCTCACGCCGAACCTGATGAATCCACTCCAGAGACGGTGTCTCCATCGTTTCCGAGCGCTTAACTTTCTTCATGTGCAGCCCCACTATTCGGCAGCAACCTTAGGAAGTAAATCCTTGAGCTCGATGACAGGCTCCCCCGACTTCTTAAACAATCGGCTCGCGGCCAGCACTTCAATGCCTACAAGCTGCTCCCCGGAAGCAAAATCCAAGGCCACGTCATCGGTAAGACGCACGTTACGGCGCTGGAAGTCGCCCTCCAGGAGGCGGATATACATGGCGTCCACCTCTTTGTCGTAAGTGATTTTCACGGGTTTCCTCCTTCCTGGAAATCGAAGGTATACACAGTTACTACAACAACCCTATCTTGTTCTTCGACGACAACGGGAACAACTTGCTGTATCCCATAGTAACGACCGTCCCACTCCCGTTCTACTCCAAGTTCAATCGGTAAAGCGCCAACCCAGCCTGCGCAGGTTCCCGCTCCCCAATCCGAATAGCCTCTAGCACATCCTCTTCGTGTGCACCCCGCTTCCGCATTCGTTGCCTGGCGTGAGCGCCGAAGACGATCGCCTTCACCTGCTCTTCCTGTCCCTCGTCTCGGAACAGCCAACAGCATAACACCACGGAGCCGTTTTTCCTTACTATACTTCGAGTTCAGAGTCGGCATTAAACAGGCGACGGGAGCTGGGTTAGCCAGAGACTAAATGATGTCGAGCTCATTCCCAGCACTTGGTTCCTGGTAGGATCACCCGCGAAAGACATTTGACCCATGCCACTCCAAAAACGCGCGTGAAGGACGGTTTTCGGCCTGATCAGGGATGACCACTAGCCCATTACCGTGAAGAGTATAATAGTTTCGCCCATTCTCGAACTCCTCACGGATGCGCCGACTCATTTCCACGCGGAGGTCACTGGTAATCCCCAGATAACCGAGGTCAAATAGCTTGTGGAGGTCGGCGCGCAAGAGGAGGCCGTTGTGAACCCTGTTGGGACCGGATTTCGAATAGGGCTTGATGTGTGCGGATTCCAGCACGGGCAGAGTGCGCTCGCCTGTAATCAATCGCACAACGTCGGTGATAAGCCTCAGTGACCAGGACGCGGAATGCTCCTTGGCCTAATCTGGCACGTACAAGAGCCGGAGAGCCATACCTCTCCCCTTCTTCGCCAGAGATCGAGGCCCCTTGCAAATCCAAGCTACCAGTCACCGCGCCGAAATTAAGTCGCTCCTCCACCAGCGCCCACAGACGAGCGCCCGACTCTTCCCGGCTATCATAGCTTTTGCCTTGCACAATGTATGTTGACCAGTCAGCGGGTACAGGGATCCATTGGTTCCTTGGAAAGAAGAAAGGGCACGCTAGGATACTACATCCAATGACAGGGTCAGCTACTGACTTGACTGCCGAATCCCTTAGCTTGCTCGTGATCAGGGCCTTTAGTGTCTCAAGCGATGCAGCACCATTCTTCTCATGGAAAGCATCCCAGGCCAACGAGAGAGGAAGAGCCAGAAACCGTACGAAGAAGCCGCCACCTGCAATGAAATTGAGCGGGCTGTGGAGCTTGAAAAGGAACGGAGCGCCTTCCTGAAGAGACCTAAATGGCATTCGACCGCTCGGCTGCCAGAAATTGACTTCATCGGGCGCTAATCTTGCCAAGAAATCAAACCACTTGTTGTCTGTGACACCAACCCAAAAGTTCATCGCCCTCTGTCATCGCGTGAAGCGGCCATTGATATCTGCTGATATGGCTCCCAGTCATGCAAGTTCCGTCTGATCATTACCCGCGCTGCGTGCTTGCTCACCACAGCGATCGGAAAATCCACCTCCGCGAGGCGTTTACACTCCTTGGGGATCATACTGCTGCCGTCCTTGTCAGAAGTTGGAATTCATATCACGTGGCCGTTTCGTGATGTGATGATCACCTCAGCCCTTTTTCCCCTCTCTTTTACCCTCTCTTAAGGCTATTACCCTTTCTTCCAGGGGGTGTCCGGCATTGATTAGCTCTTCTTTTAGCTCTTTCCGACAGCGCATTAGCTTCTTTCAGGCCATCACTACCTAATTCACTACCTATTCAATTGGGTATTACCTACATAGCGCCAGAGTATCACCTGAGTAGCAGCTAAATCTTACCGATCCGTCTTGCGCCATTCCGCATGCTGACCTCGGCCTAAGCATTCAACCCGCTTCTCCTTCCGCAGGGTCTTCAGGACCTGACGGATCAAGTCCAGGCTGACGCCGGGGCACTCCCGCTGAATGTCAGCGATGCGGAAATTGCCGACAGATCGCCTGATAGCACTCATCACCAGTTCAGTCTTCGCACCCTTGGGAGACGCCGTGTGCCCGACCCGCTCCTCGAACTCGCGGTAGGCGGACTTCAGGATGTACAGGACGTAGTTCACGTAGGGCCAAGGGTCGTGTTTGCCTTCGTGCCAGCCGTGCGAGCTTTGCTCGAGCGTTTCGTAGTAGCGCTCTTTGTTCTCCTCAATGAGCCGCTCCAGGCTGATGTAGCGTCCGACTTCGTATCCCAAGTGGTAACCCTGCAGGAGGAAGAGGAGGCGCGAGACCCGGCCGTTGCCGTCGCGGAACGGATGGATGCAGAGGAAGTCGAGGTTCATGGCGGCCAGAGCGATCAAGGGATGCACCCATCGATCATGGACACAGTCCCCCCAGAGCCCGAGCAGCTCCGCCATGGCCCCCGGCGTCTTGGCGGCCGAGACGGTCTTGAAGCGCACCCGAGTTCTGCCATCGGGCAGTCGCTCGATGATGTCACTGTCCTGGGTCTTGTACTGTCCGGCGTCTCCGATTCCGCCACGGGCCAACCGATGCAGGCGTTTGGTGGTCTCCTCCGAGACCGGGAGCTTCACGCCCTGCTCGTGAATCAGCTTGAGCGCCTCACGATACCCTCGTACTTCCTCCTCGTCACGGTCACGCAGGGCGCCTTTGCCGAAGAGGATCGTCTTGATCCGAGCGGGGTCCACCTCGACGCCCTCAATGCGATTGGAGGAGACTGCGCTTTCGATCAAGGCGTGCTCACGGAGGACTCTCAGTTTCTGGGGCGATTGCTTGGTGAATAGCTCTTGCTTGCCGCGCGCTTCACCAAGGTCGGCGAGGTACCAGGAGGTTGCGACTGGGATCGTCTCGGGCTTCGCGGCGAACTGCCGGAGCGTCATCATGTGCCGTGTGCTCCGTACGTCGGCTGCTCTCCCTCCCTGACCGTCATCGGCCCCTTCATCGCATCCACAGATAGATAGTAGTGATCCACCTTTTTGACCTCGTGCCAAGGCAGCCGCGCCGGGTCCTTGATCGGCTCCTGGAGCCGTGGCGTAGTCTTGCAATCCGTCACCACATAGAGCCAGTAGCAGTCCCGGCGGTCTTCGGCCACGCGCTTCTACCGGTCGAGAAGCTTTCCCTGGACTGTGCCAAGGCGTGACGGCGCAGTGCCTCAAAGAGCGGATGCCCCGGCGTTACCCATTCGAGGTTGTGGCCTTCGGCGGTCTCGCGGTCCGTCGAGAGGCGCGGGTACCTGTTCGCCAACGCCGGCAACTTCCAATCCTGGTCGTTCTCGTAGCCCTTCAGTACTGCTGGGGTGCTTCCAGGTTCAAATGTGTGAGGCAGCGATGGGACCGGCTTCAACGCATATGGGACGGACGGAGAGGCCTCGCGCATGAAGCGGGCGATCGTCTCCGGCACAACCCGCCGCTCCTGCGCCCGCGCGCGCCGCTCGATGAGCATTTCGAGGTTCAGCTTCTTCGCGGCTAGACCTTCAAGGGCGTTCCGGCAGATGTCCCGGAAACGATCTTCCTTCACGTCTCGCAAGAGCCGATCCTCTAGGTCATCTGCTCCCATACGGCCCGCGTAGTACTCGCGCAGCACTCGCTCCAAATGGGCTGCGGGCAGAATCTCCCCCACGACGTTGAAGACGGCATCGTCGTCGAGCGCGTCCCGGATTTCCTGCAACTTCTCCAGCAGCTTCTGCAACACTCGGCCTTCAATGGTATTCGTCGCAACGAAGTTGAAGATCAGGCTGTCCTTTGTCTGCCCGTAGCGATGGATGCGACCCATCCGTTGCTCCAGGCGATTCGGATTCCAGGGGATATCGTAGTTAAAGAGGATGTAACAGCACTGGAGGTTGATCCCTTCTCCGGCCGCTTCGGTTGCCACGAGGACCTGGATCGCGCCGTCTTTGAACTGCTGCTCGGCATACAGACGGCTTCCCGGCTCATCGCGGGAGCCGGATTTCATGCTCCCGTGGATGAATCCGACGCGGAAGCCCCAAGTCTTGAGACGCGTCACCAGATAGTCCAGGGTGTCCTTGAATTCGGTGAACAGCAGCAGTCGCTGATCAGGACGGTCAAAGAAGCCTTGCTCGTGCAGAAGATCCTTCAGGCGGGAGAGTTTGGCCTCGACGCCCGCCTCCTCAACTTGCTGCGCCTGAACGGCGCGGGCTTTGAGTTCGGCGATCTCGTCTCGTACTTGTTGTGGGTTCTGGGATAAGGTGACCGCTTCGAGAATCTCTTCCAGACGTTCCCGCTGGGCTTCTTCCATTTCCTCGAATTCTTCAGGATCGGGAATTTCCGGTGGCGCCTGTCGAGCCAGTTCCTGCGCCCGCCTGAGCCCTTCGTCCAGCCGCCTGGCGCGATTCTCAAGCGAACGGCGCAGCGCATGGGTGCTGGAAGCCAGGCGGCGTTGGTACAGAGCCATCAAGAAGCCGACCGCTCTGGAGCGAGGGTCATCCTCTTCGGCAGCCGCCTTGTACGACTGTGCCTTTACATAGGCCGTGACGTCGCGATACAGCCGGTCTTCGTCCCCGTCAATCTTGAAGTCCACGGTATGGGGGATGCGCTTCGTGAAAATTTTGCGCGCCACCCATTTGCCGTCCGCCTGACGCTCCGGGAAGTAAACCATCGCCTCTTTGGTACGGCGCAGGTAGAAGGGTGCAGAGCGCCGGTTCATGGCCTCGCGGATTGACCGCACGTCCGCATAAGCGTCCTGATCCAACAACTGGAGGAAGAGGCTGAAGTTCGCTGGATCGCCTTTGTGTGGCGTCGCCGTCAGGAGCAGGAGATGATCGCTGCTCTCGCGCAGCATCTCCCCGAGCCGGTAGCGTTGACTCTTGTGCTCGGCGTCTGCAGCCGACATGCGATGGGCTTCATCCACGATGACTAGGTCCCAATGGACCTGTTTCAGCCCAGGCAGGATGTCCGTTCGTTTGGCGAGGTCCAGCGAAGTGAGGATTTGCTTGTGTTCAAGCCACTGGTTGATGCCGAACTGGTCGCGGATGGCGTCGCCCCTGATGACATGGAACTTTTCGTCGAACTTCTCCTTCAGCTCGCGCTGCCATTGGAAGGCCAGATTCGCCGGACAGACGACGAGGATGCGCTCGGCCAAGCCACGAAGTTTCAATTCGCGGATGAGCAGGCCCGCCATGATGGTCTTGCCCGCCCCTGCATCGTCGGCCAGAAGGAACCGGACGCGGGCCAGCTTCAGCAGATGGTCATAGATCGCTTCGAGTTGATGCGGGAGTGGATCCACGCGTGAGATCGAAAGCCCGAAGTATGGATCGAACTCATACGCGATGCCCAGCGCGTAGGCTTGCAGACCCAGACGTAGCACCTGCCCATCTCCTTTGTATGAGCAGGTAGGCTCCAGAATCTTGAGCCCTTTGAGGTCCGCAAGCGAGAGCGTGACGCTGCGGAACCGTTCGCTCTGCGTGCCGACCAGACCAACGATCCAAGTGTCGGGCCCGCCCGGCCGCACCGTCTCGACCCGCATGGGCTCGCTGAACAGCGATCCCATCAGGACCTGGCCTTCACGGATGGGAAGGTCATCAGCCACAAGGTCCCTCCCGGAGCGGACATACTAAGAAGAAACGCTGGGTAACATTACACCCGACTTGCAGGGATGTCTAGGAAGAAACCAAACCGGTTCTGCGTACAATTGACTTGCCTTCTAGCGCAAACTATACTGCCTAAAATATTTTATGGATGACCTCAACGACCAGATCGCCCAGCGGATCAAGAAGCTGGACCAGCTTCGAAGCCTGGGCATCGACCCTTTCGGCGGAAAATTCGCCGTCAAGGACCGCGCCGGCGACCTGATCGCCCGATACGGAACTGCCACCAAGGAGGCCCTCGAACAGGACCCCGTCACCGCTACGCTGGCCGGCCGATTGATCGCTCTGCGCCGGTTCGGCAAGGCGGCGTTCGCCTCGCTCCAGGACGGTATCGAATCCCTCCAGGTGTACTTTAAGAAGGACGTGCTAGGTGAGCAGGGTTATGCGCTTTTCGAGTTTCTCGACATCGGCGATTGGGTCGGGGTGAGCGGCCCCCTCTTTCGGACCAAAACGAATGAGTTGACGGTCGAGGTCAAGCAGTTCTCGCTGCTGTGCAAGGCACTCCGCCCCCTCCCTGAGAAATGGCACGGCCTGACCGATGTCGAAACCCGCTACCGACAACGGTACGTGGATTTGACGGCCAACCCTGAGATCAAGCGCATCTTCATCGCCCGTAGCCGGATCATTCAGGCCATCCGCACCTTTCTCGCCGGCAAGGGCTTTCTGGAAGTCGAGACGCCCATGATGCAGCCGATCCCCGGCGGCGCCACGGCCCGGCCGTTCATCACGCACCACAACACGCTCGGGGTTGACCTGTACCTTCGAGTGGCGCCCGAGCTCTATCTCAAGCGGCTCATAGTCGGCGGATTTAATCGCGTGTTCGAGATCAACCGCAATTTTCGCAACGAGGGCATCTCCACGATCCATAATCCCGAGTTCACGATGCTCGAGTTCTACATGGCGTACGCCGACTATCACGACCTCCTCGACCTGACCGAAGAGCTGATCGCCTCCGTCGTCGAGGAGATCCACGGCAGAGGAACGCAGTCCATCCCATACCGTTTGCACCCGAACGAGGACCGGACCACGACGATCTCCTTCGCCCGCCCGTGGAAGCGAATGACCTATCGGGACGCCGTGGCCGAGCGCCTCGGGGCATCCGCCCAGCAGATCACCGACCCCGCCTACGTCCTCGATCAAGCCAAGCGGCACGGCTGCGAGCTCAAGGGCGACGAATCCTATTGGAAGCTGATGGTTCTGTTGTTCGAGCAGGTAGTCGAGCCCACCCTCATCCAGCCCACTTTCATTACCGACTTCCCGGTCGAACTCTCCCCGTTGGCGAAACGCAAGGCCGACGATCCGGAACTGACCGACCGCTTCGAACTCTTCATAGCCGGCCGCGAAATGGCCAATGCCTTCTCGGAGTTGAACGACCCGATGGACCAGCGCCGGCGCTTTGAGGCCCAGATGGCCGAGCGGGCCAAGGGCGATCCGGAGGCCCAGCACCTCGACGAGGATTTCCTCCGGGCCCTCGAGCACGGCATGCCGCCCACGGCCGGCGAGGGGATCGGCATTGATCGGCTTGTCATGCTGCTGACCAATCAGCCGTCCATCCGGGACGTGATCCTGTTCCCGCAGCTCCGCCCGGAAAAGTAGCCCGTGCCGCTCCCTTACGAAGTCTTCATCGGCCTCCGGTACCTCCGGGCCAAGCGCCGCAACCGCACCATTTCCTTCAACACCTTGATCTCCATCATCGGCGTGACCATCGGCGTCGCGGCCCTGATCGCCACGCTGGGCATCATGACCGGCTTCAAGGAAGACCTTCAGTCGAAGATCCTCGGCACGAACTCCCATATTCTCCTGACCACCAAGACCGGAGAGACCATCAAGAATTACGGCGAGCTGACGGAGAAAGTCGCGGCCGTGCCCGAAGTCGTCGCCGCGACCCCATTCATCTTCAAGCAGGTCCTCCTGACCTCGGAGACCGGATCGCACGGGGTGGTGCTGCGCGGCATAGATGCGCGCCGGGAGGTGACGGTCACCGAGCTTGCCCGGAATCTCAAGGCCGGGAAGCTGGAAGAATTGGAGCGCCTCGGTCCCCCGGGGAAAAATGTGCCGGCCCAACCGGACCAAGCGGACCAGCCGGCGGGCACCCCGCCCCTGCTGCCCGGCATCATCATCGGAAAGGAACTCTCGCTCCGTCTTGGGGTCTTTCTGGGCGACCGCCTGAACGTCGTCTCGCCGGTAGGCCCCGTCTCCGCCCTGGGCATGATCCCGAAGGTCCGCGCCTACCGCGTGGCCGGCGTGTTCGAGTCCGGGATGTTCGAGTACGATTCGTCACTGGCGTACGTCTCGATCAAACAAGCCCAGGAGTTCTTCAACCTCGGCGACGCCGTTACCGGCATCGAGGTGAAGGTCGCGGATATCTTCGCGGCGGACAGCATCGCCCAACGCATCGAGCACACGCTCGGCTTCCCCTACTGGGCAAGGGACTGGATGAAGCTGAACAAGAACCTGTTCTCAGCCCTCAAGCTGGAGAAGTTCATGATGTTCGTGCTGCTGGTCCTGGTCGTCGTCGTCGCGTCGTTCAACATCGTCAGCACGCTGACCATGATCGTGGTCGAGAAACACCGCGAGATCGCAATCCTCAAGGCCATGGGCGCGACCGGCAAGGCGGTGACGCGCATCTTCATGTTGAACGGGCTCGTGATCGGCATCGTCGGGACCGTCATCGGCATTCCTCTGGGCTACAGCTTCTGCTGGGCGATCCAGACCTTTTTCACCCTGCCCGGAGACGTGTACTACCTGAGCCGCATTCCGGTGAACATCAAGACCTTTGACGTGGTGATTGTGGGATTTTCCGCCATCATCATCACGTTCCTCGCCACGATTCATCCTTGCCGGCAGGCGGCCCGCCTGGACCCGGCCGAGGCGCTCCGGTACGAGTAATTGAAACGCCACTCAGCCAAGACTTCGTCCATCGCACCCGGCCCACCCCGGACGCGCCAAGACACGTCCTTTTCCCGATGGAAGCCGCAGGCGATATGATCGAAGCGCTCGATCTAAAAAAATCCTTTCGGCTGGACCAGACCGAGGTCCACGTGCTGAACGGCGTGAGTTTGAACATCAAGCGAGGCGAGATGGCCGCGATCGTCGGGGCATCCGGAGCGGGCAAGACAACCCTCCTCCATATCCTCGGCACCCTCGACCGGCCGACCGGAGGCACCGTACGCTTCGACGGCAACGACGTCTTTGCCGGAACGGAACAGGCGTTGGCGGAGTTTCGCAACCGCACGATCGGGTTTGTTTTTCAGTTCCACCACCTGCTGTCGGAGTTCACGGCGGTCGAAAACGTCATGATGCCGGCTTTGATCCAGCGGCAAGGCCAGATGCAGGCGCGGGCCGCCGCGGAGGCCGTCCTCAAGGAAGTGGGCCTGGGCCACCGCTTGGAACACCGGACTGGTGAACTGTCCGGCGGCGAGCAGCAGCGCGTCGCGGTCGCGCGTGCGCTGGTCCTGCAGCCGGCTCTCGTCCTGGCCGATGAACCGACCGGCAACCTGGACACGCACACCGGCGAAGAAGTCTTTAAGCTGCTGCGTGACCTGAACCGCGCGAAAGGGATCACGTTTGTGATCGTGACCCACAACGAGACGCTCTCCAATCAAGCGGACCGGATCATCCGCATCGTGGACGGAAAATCGAGTAGCGGAGCTTGACCGATTGGGCGCGCCTTGCTAGTGTAGCCTACTATGAAACACAAGACTGTACCCGGCTGGCTCCGGCGGTTAAGCCTCGTCAAATCTGAGCTCAAGGGCTGGCGCTTTCCCCGAAACGCTGAAGAAGGGCTGCGGCAATGCCTTAGCTTGTCGGCCTTTAGTCTAAAAATGTTCGACGAAAGTTGAAGGGTCCGCGCGACTCACGATCTCGACTTTCTCATCCTCGTTGATGAGGCAAGCCTGGAACGCCTGGGAGAGAGAATGGCTGAGGCCGGCATGGAGATTGATCAGGGTATGGCAAGACTGGAATCCGATGCTGCGGGGAACAGTGCTGAGATTACAATGCGAAGAGGTCCCCGTAGATTTACTTCGCCCACGCGACACCCACGATCTCGAAACCTTACGGCGGAGACGGAAAAAGTTGATGGAGAGCTGCTACTACTCGTTCGTTTCGCCAGAAGATTTCATCCTCCAAAAACTCAAAGTCGGCCGGTTGCGAGACTTCGAAGACTTAGCCACGATTATTGAACGCTCGCGCGCCGACCTCGATCAAAAATATCTCCACCGATGGGCCAGGCGGCTGGGCGTCACAGAAGAGTTGGACTACATTTTGAGTCTATAATCCCGTGCCCTTCGACACGCTCAGCGCGAACGAGCAAGAACCGTTGAGTAGATTTAAGCCGGCAGAGTAGCGGCTTTGAGGGAGCGGGTGAAGGTTCCGATACGGTCGGCCACGCCTGATTTGCCGTTCTCCGCGATGATCTTGACGAGCGCGCTGCCGACGATCACCCCATCGGCGATCCGCGCCACTTCGCGGGCGTCGTCAGGCGTTGCGATGCCGAACCCGACCGCCACCGGCGTCTTGGTATAGCGCCGGATCTCCCGCACTTTCTTTCCCACGTCGGCCTTGTCCGTCAGCTTCGCACCGGTGATGCCCGTCAGCGAGACATAGTAGATGAAGCCCCGCGACATCCGGGCTACGGTGGTTTCGCGTTTGAACGTGCTCGTCGGCGCCAGCAGGAAGATCACGTCCAGACCGGCCTTTTCGGCCAGGGACCACAAGGTCCCGGCCTCGTCCGGCGGCATGTCGGGGACAATCAGCCCATCCACGCCCGCCGCCACTGCACCGCGACAAAAGGCGGACTCCCCGTACCGGAAGATCGAGTTGTAGTAGGCCATGAGGACAAGCGGGACCTGGGTCTTGATCCGAAGCGACCGGACCGTGGCAAGGATTTTTTTCAGCGAGGTCCCCGAGCGGAGCGCCCGTTCCGCCGCCTGCTGGATGACCGGGCCGTCGGCGATGGGATCAGAAAATGGCACGCCCAGTTCGATGATGTCCGCGCCTGCCTTCGCCAATTGCAGGACATAAGCATCGGTCTCTTCGAGCGTCGGATCGCCTGCCATGACGTAGGCGATCAGGGCCTTCTCTTGCTTATCGGCCAAGCGTCGAAACGTTTCCTGTATGCGGTTCACGGGCGCCTGCGGCTTCTGTAGCGGCGAAGTCTTGGCTGAGCCGCGTTCATAATGACACGCCCTTGATGCGAGCGACCTGGTTGACGTCCTTGTCGCCCCGGCCGGAGAGGTTCACGACGAGGATCTGGCTGCGCTTGAGCTTCGGCGCGAGTTTGGTCACATAGGCGATGGCGTGGGCGGATTCGAGCGCCGGCATGAGGCCCTCAGTCTGGCATAGCAAGTCAAAGGCAGCCATGGCTTCTTCATCCGTCGCATAGGTATAGGCGATGCGCTCCTGCTCCTTATAATAGGCGTGCTCCGGCCCGACCGCCGCGTAATCGAGCCCGGCCGAGACGGAATGGGTCAGTTGGATCTGCCCGTCGTCGTCCTGGAGAAGATACGTCATGGTCCCGTGAAGCACGCCGACCGAACCGGTGGCAAAACGCGCTGCGTGCTTGCCGCTCTCGATCCCGAGCCCGCCCGCCTCGACTCCCACCATCTTGACCTTCTTGTCCTTGAGAAACGCCGTGAACAGGCCGATCGCATTGCTCCCCCCGCCCACGCAGGCGATGAGGTAATCCGGGAGCTTGCCTTCGGCCTGAAGGATCTGTTTCCGTGTTTCGCGGCCGATGACCGATTGGAAGTCCCGGATCATCATCGGGTACGGATGCGCACCGAGGACGGAGCCCAAGATGTAATGGGTGGTGCGGACATTGGTGGTCCAGTCCCGCATCGCCTCGCTGATGGCGTCCTTCAGCGTGCGGCTCCCGGCATTGACCGCTTTCACGTTCGTGCCGAGCAGGCGCATCCGGAAGACGTTCAGCGCCTGGCGCTCCATGTCCTCCGTGCCCATATAGACTTCGCACTGCAGTCCGAACAGCGACGCGACCGTCGCCACGGCCACGCCGTGCTGGCCCGCGCCGGTCTCGGCGATGACCCGCGGCTTCCTCATGCGGCGGGTCAGAAGGATCTGCCCGATCGTGTTGTTGATCTTGTGCGCGCCGGTATGACAGAGATCTTCGCGCTTCAGATAGATCTTCGCTCCGCCGAGCTTCTTCGTGAGCCGCTCGGCATAGTACAGCGCCGTCGGCCGGCCCACGTAATGGCGGAGATAGTAGTCCAGCTCGGCCTTGAACTTCGGGTCGCGGCGCGCCTTCTGGTATTCCCTTGTGAGCTCGTCAAGGGCCGGGATCAAGGTTTCGGGGACGTAGCGACCGCCGAAGGCGCCGAATCGGCCGTGTTCATTGGGAAGATGAGTCATAGGCATGAAAGTATAGGCTACGGAAGAGGAGCAATCAACCTGGCATTGGTAATAAAGGCCCGGACTTTCGCATGGTCCTTCACGCCGGGCGAGGATTCCACACCGCTGCTGACATCCACGCCGTAAGGCCGGACCCGCCTGACCGCCTCGGCGACATTGTCTGGGGTGAGGCCGCCGGCCAGGATGATAGGCCCCAGTTTCTGAGCCTCGCCCGCCAGATCCCAGTCGAGCGTGACCCCCGTCCCCCCGGGGACTCCTTCGACGAAGGCGTCCAACACAAACCCTCCCACCTGATACGAGGCCATGCGGTCGAGGTCCCGACGATCCCGGACGCGGATGGCCTTGATGATCGGGCGCCCAAGCAGGGCGCAGTACTGGGGGGATTCGTCGCCATGGAGTTGGGCAAGGGGAATGTTGCAGTCCTCCATGATTTTGCGGACCACGCCGAGGTCCTCGTTGACGAATACCCCCACCGGCATCACGTACGGCGGCAGGTGCGACACGATCGCGGCCACGCTCTTTGGAGTCGTCGCCCGCGGGCTCCTGGCGTAGAACACGAAGCCGACGGCGTCGGCCCCGGCTTCCACCGCCGCCATCGTATCCTCCAGATTGGTGTTCCCGCAGATTTTGACCTTGACCATAGGACGCCATTTTAACCTAAGGAACCTTGACCGCTCCACCACGATCCACTATGCTGAGCCTGCATCGGAGGAACGCACGCCATGCAGCTAGAGTTTTTGGGCCACGCCGGGTTTATCATCACGCAGGGCAACACCCGCGTGGCCTGCGATCCATGGCTCTCTTCGCGCGGCGCCTTTCACGCAAGCTGGTTTCAGTTTCCGTGCAACCACCACCTCTGGCAGCGGGATTACTGCGACCTCACCGCGGTGGTCCTCACGCACGAGCACCCGGACCACCTGGATGCCGACTTCTTGACCCATAAGCTGCCCCCTGGAATCCCCGTCGTCATACCCTTGCATTCCTCGCGGAATCTCCGGCAGGCAATCCGAAACGCCTGCGCTAATCCCATCGTCGAAGTCAAGCCGGGGACCGACCACTCGGTGGGTGAGGGGGTACGGGTCCTGTTCACTCCCGGCGACACACCGGACAGCCACGGGTCGGCCGCGACTTTTCGCACCCGTGAAGCCGTCGTGATCAATATGAGCACGGCCCTACTCACCCTCAAGAAGCAGCAAGCCTTGAAAGATCGCGTGGGAGGCGTCGGCGGTCGCATTGATGCCGTCTTGGTCCGGTGCGCCGGCGTCAATTGGCACCCGCTTTGTTATCGCTATTCCGACGAACGGATCGCAGCCCTCGCGACCGGGAAACGGGTCGCACATCTCGAAGAGGCGTACAAAACCCTGGACCGGTTGGCCCCGAGGATCGGGCTGCCTTGCATCGGTCCCCCGGCGTTCCTGGAGGATTCGTTGTTTCGGCACAACGATGACCTCGGCGGGAAGAGTCTGGTCCCGGACCAGAAGCGCAGCCAGGATTGGCTCCGTCAACGCGGCTACGGCAGGCGCTTGGAGATCCCCTTGCCGGGGGACCGCCTGAACCTGATCAACGGAGAATTCATCCCGGATCAGCGCATCCGACAGGAGTTCTCCTTTGACCGGACCGACATGTACCTGAAAGCCTACGCCGAGCGCACGCGCCCTGCCATCACCGCCTACCTGGCCGGATTGCCACAGCCCACCGGAGACCTGTTTGAGTCATTCCGCGCGCACGTGCAGCGTCTGGGAGAGTCGCATGAGTCCGTTCGCAATCAGATCGAAATGGAGTTCCGGTTTGTCGTGGAAGGTCGCCACGCGGGAGACTTCCTTGTCCGATGCCATGCGGGAGAGCTGACCGTCGAAAGCACGGAAGGCCAGTCGGCTCCGTTCACAGTGCGCATGGATGCTGTCTGGCTCAACCAGATCATGAACCACAACTTGCCGTGGAGAGACTTCTTCCTGTCGCTCCGCTTCTCGGTTGAACACAACCCTGAGGTCAAGGACGATCATATGTCGTCCTGGCTCAAGCTCGCCGATGTCCAAGGCTCGGCCGAACCCGCCTCAGCCATCCCGACTGAGAACCCCGCTCATGCCTGACCAATCCAAGCCATGCCCGTCTTCGCCGTCACGATAGAACAGATCACCGTTTTCACGAAAGGCACGCTGATCGGCGCGTCCGACTTGGCCATCACCGGCGTGGCCGCTCTGAGCGAGGCCGGTCCCGGCGATCTGTCCTTTGTCGCCGATGCCACCGCCGTCAAAGCGGCCTCATCCACGCGCGCGGCCGCCCTGCTCGTCCCCCGGCATATCGAGGAACTCCCCTGTGTGCAGATCGTGGTGGCTCACCCCGCGTTGGCCATGACTCAGGTCGTGGAAAAGTTTTTTGTCCGCAAACGACCGGCCATCGGTATCAGCAAGCTGGCCCATCGCGGGACCGATGTCACACTCGGCGAGGGTGTCGCGATCTGGCCATTCGTCACACTCGATGACCGCGTCTCAATCGGACGCGGCACGACGCTCTACCCCGGCGTGTTCGTCGGTGAAGGAACGATCATCGGCGAGGACTGCCTCCTCTATCCCAATGTGACGATCCAAGAAGGAATCACGATCGGCAACCGAGTCATCATCCACGCGGGCACGGTCGTCGGGAGCGACGGGTTCGGCTACGTGCAGGAAGGCGGGCTGCACCACAAGATCCCGCAGGTGGGGACGGTCGTGATCGAGGACGACGTCGAGCTGGGAGCCAATGTCACGGTGGACCGGGCCACGTTCGGCAAGACGATCATCCGCCGGGGCACGAAGGTGGACAACCTGGTCCAGATCGCCCACAACGTCGAGGTCGGCGAGCACAACATCCTGGTCTCGCAGGTGGGCGTCGCAGGGAGCAGCAAGACCGGGCACCACGTGATGATCGGAGGGCAGGCCGGTATTTCGGATCACGTCACGATCGGAGACCTCGCCATGATTGCAGCTCGATCAGGTTTGAACCGTGATGTCCCGGCCAAGGAAGTCGTCGCCGGCACCCCTGCGCTGCCTCGGATGGACTGGCTCAAGGCCATGGCCATTGTGGCCAAGCTCCCCGAACTGCGCCAACAGATCCGCGATATGGAAGACCGCCTGAAGGCGCTGGAAAGCAAGGCCGCAACCAAACCCGCCCCCAGCAGCAAACCCAAAGCCGCTTCAAAGCCGAAAGCAAAATCCAAACGCAAGCGCTAGCTATTTCTGATCCCCTCTCCCCCCGAGGGATGGGCTGCTGCCGGTTTCAAAGACACCGAGTTAGGTGTATGGATGAAACCGGAGGTGGGTCATGGAGCGACGACAATATACGCGAGAGTTCAAGCTGGAGGCAGTGAAGCTGATCACGGAACGCGGGGTGACGGTCGCGCAAGCCGCGCGCGATTTAGGCGTGCATGGCACGGTGTTGCGCCGATGGGTGCAGGAGCGTGCCGCCGATCCGCAGCAGGCCTTTCCGGGCCAGGGGCAAATGAAGCCCGAGCAGGTGGAGCTCGCGCGGCTCCGCCGTGAAGTCATGAAGCTGAAGGCGGAGCGCGACATCTTAAAAAAAGCCGCGGCCTACTTCGCGAAGGAGGCGCGGTGACGTTCGCCTTCATCGCGAAGCACCGGGGAATTTGGCCGGCGGGATGGTTGTGTGAGGCGCTCGGTGTCTCGCGTGCAGGCTTCTATGCCTGGCGGACCCGGCCGCCGAGTGCACGGGCGAGGGCCGATGAGCAGCTGCTGGCCATGGTGCGGGCCAGCTTCCACGCCAGCGACCGCACCTATGGCGCCCGGCGTGTCTGGCACGATATGCTGGCAGACGGAGTCGCATGCGGCCGGCATCGGATCGAGCGGCTGATGCGACAACAGGCGTTGCGCGCGCGCCCCAGACGGCGGCGTGTGCCGCCGGACACCGGCGTACGATCGACGAACGCGGTGGCGCCGAATGTGCGCGACCGGACGTTCGACGCCTCGTCGGCGAACCGCAAATGGGTCGCGGACTTCACCTACATCTGGACCGCTGAAGGCTGGCTCTACGTCGCCGCTGTCGTCGATCTCTTCTCTCGACGGGTTGTTGGCTGGTCGATGCGTGCGACGATGACGGCGCAGCTCGTCACCGATGCGCTCGTGATGGCGCTCTGGCGG